>PPYF01219747.1_pt1 | contig 22479 bp, 13 predicted proteins | sample 1559871 | NCBI WGS metagenome assembly PPYF01 (sample SAMN08240021, study PRJNA423297) | Human gut metagenome, whole genome shotgun sequencing project.
GTCCGTATCCCGAATGACAGTACGCGTTCCCAAAAGGAAATATACAGCTTATAAAAAACTGCTTCGAAAAAAATCAAAAACTGTAATTATAAAGAAGTATTAAAAGAAAATATGATAAAAAAATTCTCATCCGTTACAAGAGAAATCTCTTATAAACGAATGAGAATTTTTATTTTACATGAATACGTTTCATGCATATAATTTTGTTTAGTCCATTTCGAAAAGCTGACGCTGTTTCAGGTCAATAGATGACCAACTGGTGTTTGTCTTTAACTGACCATACAGAGAAACAGTACTTGTTACTTTTGCATATAACTTACACTTCTGCTTGTATTCGCCATTTGCTACTTTCAGATATTTTTCGACATTGTGCAGAGTCAGTGCATATGCATTATTCTCAATCACAAATCCATCGTTTGAAAGAGCTACCGGACCACCACTTCCGTACGCAGTCAACTGTGCAATATCTCCGTCTACCTTGCTGATCGGTGTACTTCCTGACGGTGCACCGTTTACAACTGTACCATTGCTGTCTTCAATATAGAAGCTGACCGTCATTTTTTGCTGCTTTTTGTCTTCATTGCTCAGGTCTGCGCTCACCATATTGTAATCACGGACATCAATATAAAACTGCATATCCTTTTCCAGTGTATTTCCATCTGCCCCTGCTGTCGTCCAGGAAGACTGATCAGTCATATAATATCTGGATTCTTCTGTCTCTGCCGACGGATTCAATGCAGATACAAAGTTTACCTGCGGCTGAACGGCCGTTACATTAGCAGCTGCAACAATTGCATTGATAAACAGCTTAATTTCTTCGTCATCATTGATCGTTGAATGACCTGCTCCTGTATAGATTACATTTCCTTTACTGTACAGATAATAGTTGTTTCTGACATCATTCGGAGAATTTCCATAACCCCCACCAAAAAGACAGTACCATACTACTATATCATTTTTGCCGTCGCTTATATTATTGATATCACGATCCTGTTCGAGTCCCAGCTGATAATACTGTCCATGTGTAGTCGCAATCGAGTTAACTCTTCCGGGGACGGAGTTTACGGCTTTTTTAGTGTCCCTGGTGGCTTTTTCCCCTGGTAGTTTTCCAGGTAACATAAAAAGACAGGATCGTGACTCAGTCAGTTAGTCACAATCCCGTCCTTTTTGTTTTATATATTTACTGCTTTATATATTTACTGTTTTATGCTATTCCATATTCCCTGTAGAATATAATCTGTCATTTTTATTCACTTTTTATTGCAGATTCTATTGCCGTTCTGGAAATCCCAGTAAGTCGACTCAACTGACGCACAGAAAGTCCCGCATGATACAACGATTTCAAATACTGATTTCTTGTTAAAAGAACAAGGTGCTGAAAATCCGATGGAGAATTACAAGAAGTTTCTTCTCGAATTATTTGGAGTGCAGCTGTATCAGAAAAAGAATTTTGCACGTAATCTTCCATGCAGGTTTCATCTGTATCGCTGCAAAGATAATTTATGCATTCTTCACCATCTGAAAACAGCTCAAGCGCTTTAGCAATGTCCATAAAGGAAGTGTCCTGGGTAACATAGTCCTGATAACTGCTCCATGGATATGTTCCCATTGTGCTTTCCAGTCCTGCATGAATCGGATTTTGATGTATATATCGAAACACCGTCAGAAAGTATCTCATATCATTTACCGGTTCACTTTTATATCTGTCCTGAAACAAATGCCCTACTCGCTGATATTTCTTGTTATACCACCTGACAAATTTCACCTCAATTTTCTTCATTATTATTTCCAGCTCCATCGTTGTATGCTCAAGTAACAAATGAATGTGGTTGTTCATCAGACAGTATGCGTATAATTTGAAATCACAGCGCTTCTTATAAAATTTCAAAATATTGATAAATTGCAAATAGTCCTCATCTTCCTCAAAAATGATCTGCCGGTTAATGCCACGTAAAATTACATGATTGATACTTAACAAACTGTTTTTTCTTGCTTGTCTTGACATAATCATACCTCCCTGATATGGACAGCTACTCTTTCAACAGACCAAAATTTTAATAATCGACTTTGATAATTAACATATTGGCATTTCGATGGATTTTATTTCAGAATTGAAATTTGCTCGAAATTTTAAGAATACTCTGAGGAATCTGAAATTTGAGATATAACAGATATTAGCACAATATGTACCTCAAAAACAAGAAGAATCGTTCGACAAATTCTGCTATTTTTCTCTTTTTCACAATAACTTTATAAAAAATGTTCCTCCTGATTTTTTCAAACCAGGAGGGACACTAAAAGAACCTCAACCACCGTCCCCCTAATCCATTTCGAAGAGCTGGCGTTTCTTGAGGTCGATGGAGGACCAGCTTGTGTTTGTTTTGAGCTGTCCATATAAGGAAACTGTGCTTGTAACTTTTACGTACAGTTTGCAGTTTTCTTTGTATTCGCCATTTGCTGTCTGCAGATATTTTTCGATATCATGCAAGGTCAGGGCATACGCGTTATTGGTAATCTCAAAGCCTTCACCTGAAAGTGTAACTGCATCTCCGTTTCCATAGGCTGTCAGGCTGGCAATATCGCTGTCTACATTTCTGAGCGGCGTATTTCCTGCCGGTGAACCGTCTTCCACTGAGCCGTTGTTGTCTTCAATGTAAAAGCTTACAAGCAGCTTCTGCTCCTTCTGGTCTTCCTCGCTTAGATCTGCGCTGACCATGTTGTAATCTCGTACATCAATGTAAAACTGCATGTCTTTTTCCAGAGTATTGCCCTCGGAACCCGTAGTTGCCCAGGAGCTCTGGTCGGTCATATAATATCTGGAACTTTCCACCTCTGCTGCCGGATTCAGGCTTGATACAAAGTTTACCTGCGGCTGGACTGCCGTTACGTTTGCTGCGGCTACGATCGCATTGATAAACAGCTTAATCTCTTCTTCTTTAGAAATCGTTGAATGTCCGGCTCCTGTATAGATCACATTTCCCTTACTGTACAAATAGTAGTTGTTTCTGACATCATTCTTAGATTCTCCGTAGGCTCCCCTTGGAAGGCAGTACCACACGACCACATCGTTACAGCCATCGCTATTGTCATTGATGTCTTTGTCCTGCTCCAGTGCAAGCTGATAATACTGACCATGAGTTGTCGATATACTGATATTATCTGCCATTCTGTAAGGATATTGCGTGATTGCGCCATCGTTTACTTTCGTCGCATTCCAGGAATTATCACCTACCGAATTACTCAGAACCGCATTGGTATATCCCTGTGTCTGCGCATAGCTCTGTGTACGGTCACCGTTCTTGAGCGCCACATCACCTGCGGCTTTCATAAGATCAGCAAAGCTGACCTGCGAGCCATCCTGCAGCTCATTTCCTTCTTTCAAAAGCTTGCTGACTGTCGTATTTCCAATCTTTGCCTCGGAAGTAATGCCGTATCTGTCCATACCGGTCACCGATCGAAGGATCGTATTCAGTCCCAGTCCCCAGGTAACATTTCTCGCAGTCTCATGAAGGTATTTATCATACGGAACTGTATACGCATCACTCAGATTATCATAATTATTTCTTGGTATTTGTCTATACATCTTATTATAATCATAATTTACATAGGATGTTGTATCATGCGCAAAAATAACACTTCGGCCTGACTCAATAAACTTCAGGATTGCTTTGACATCATTCGTATTAATATCCTGGTAAACATCGGCAAAACCTATGATCAGCATCTGTTTGTCACTGAGCAGATCTTCCATGCTGTTGTAATTGCCATATTTTCCATTGTTGATATCATTTACCTTCACCGTTGTCAGTTCAATCTCGAAATCCTCTACCTGATTCATCAGATTCTTAAACGGTGCACTTTCTGCAAGGTTCCATGTATCACGCGGCGGCAGTAACTGCACAACTTTGATCTTTTGTTTTGCCAGATTATCCGGTTTTTTCTGTTTTGCGTAGCCACTTTCTGAAGTGTGAATGTATGTATTTCTGTTACTTGTCAGTTCCATTTTCCATGCAATGATCTTGTAATAATCTGCCGGTATTTTACGTGTGACCGTATATTGTTTTCCTACCTGCAGTTCATAATGCGATTCTGCATTCCGGGATAATACATTTCCCTGTTCATCTGTTATAACAATGTACTTGCTCTGGTTCTCACTTTCTGCCAGATTTCCGTCAAAGTTCAGATCCAGATAAAGGTCACAGTCATACGTCGTTGTTGCCGGAGCTGCATCCGAATCATTTCTGACCGTAAACGTATACTTCAGCTCGCCATTAATGTATCCCGTATCAGAACTTTGCGTTCCATCATTCAGACGCGGTGGTTCCACCGGCTTTCCGCCGTCTTCTGCAAAATCGATTTCCGGTTTTGTCAGATTAAAGAAAAATGAAAAATGCTTTTTTCCCTGAGACAGTTCACTTTCTGTCGAAACGTTCTCATATTTCAACGCATCGGAAATAAACTCACTGTAATAGGAAGAAGAATCTACTTCCTTTGCATTTACCTTGCCATTCGAAACAAGTCCATCCGCAAGCACGACCGGATATCCGCTCTTCACAAAATCCATCAGTGCATTATACTGCTGGCTGGTCATATCATTTCCTGAACCGCGGAAGTATCCTGCCCCATGTTCGCTGTATGTAGAATACGGTGCAAATCTGGTTCTGTCCCCGTCGAGGTAATCCTTATCCAGCTGCCCGATCAATTTGAGAAGATTATTTTGGTTACTGCTCGTAACACCTACTGCTGAACCTACATGTGCATACCTCAGATCACCGGATCCTGTAACAAAAGAATGATCGTTCCCTGACTTTTTGTCACCGATGTAGATCATATCGTATTTGGAACCAATATCGTCGATGTGTCCGACAAATTCCGATGCAGACATATGGGTAACTGTCGGTGTTATTGAATTGTCTGAATCATCGTAAAACGTAATTTCAGCACACGAAGCAAAGATATTAGAAGGAGTGCCATCATTGTTACCTAAAGTATTACTGAATGTCACTTTAACTGATTTCACATTTTGATACTTCTGACTAAATTTTAATTGCACCTCTCCGATTGTTTTAAAATTGTCCAGTGTTATTCCAGTCGTTCCAGTCTCTGTTCCCAAAAGGTTTCCATTCGTATCATACAGTTCTGCTGTATATGAAGAAAGTGTACCTGTAGCAGCACCATCCTGTCTGCCCAGATAATAAAATCCGCTAACTTCTGTTTCTTTTTTCAATGTCACTGTAAGATAATGTTCCTTATGCGCATTCACACATCCACTTCCGTAATCAGTATCATTTTTCCATTTTGAATGCCATATTGTAGTTCTGTCTCCGTCAATTGCATTTGATGCTGCATTAGTCGCTTCATGAGCACAGTTTGCTGTAATCGAATCAATTTCTGGTCCCCGTTCAGCACCAAGCCAGTTTTTGATCATATTTTCATTCAAAGCACTGCAGTTAGCATCTGGCATAATCTCAAGTGCCTCTATATTCTTTTTAATACTCAATGCTCTTTTGTACTGATAATTAATAATATACTCAATCGCTCTTGCCTGTGAAATCTCTCTTGTCAACGGTGCTATACTCTGTGCATCCGCACTTCCGTCACCTGATGTCCCATCTGAAAAGCCAGACTCAGAGCCATTGTTTCCGAGGCTTCGATACTGATTTTCACTGTTGATATACTTGACGATCTCCTCAAATCCATGCATCCGATCTCCAGCATCGTAGGTTTTGTCTTCCTCCGATTCTGCATCCTGATTAAAGTTTGTATGGAAATTCTGATTTACCAAATTCCAGTTATCTGCTGTCCCACTTACAAGCGTATCTTTGAAAAAATACACATTTGTATTGACGTAATGACCATCTGCATCTTCGTCTGTATTTCTGATCAGCGAAACAAAAGCAGTGGCAATTGCGGAACCATCTGACACTTTCGCTGCATTTATGATACACGGCACACCTGATTCCGCTGCTGCATCCGCAACATTCTGGTTCAGATCACCATTGATGTAAAGCAGATCATATCCTTTCAGAGAATCTGTCAGCGTGTCTCCTGCTCCGTCCGAAACAGCATTTTCCGCATCAGAATTCTGTATATCCTCAGAATCATCGCTTTCTGCCTGCGCATAAACCGGTGTCGTCGCATCGGACGCAGACTTCGTATCTACTTCGATCTTAAAGTTTTCAAATTCTCCATCTTCCGCATCGTCAGAATCCTTCGGTGTCAGATGAAAAACATATTTCTTGAACCAGTCGTTATTGACATATCCGCCCTGATAATAAAAGCTGTCTACCTGCACCTGATATGCTGTATCACCGCCCGGAACAAAATCATAATTTCCGATTCCTGGTGTCAGGCTGTAAGACGCCTCTGAAATATAGTGCGTTGCCACCTTTCCATCTCCGTCATTCACAGGAATGTAAGCATCTTCATTTGCAGGATAGGAAGGAGAATACCAGCCAAAATATGCACAGGCAGCCGGATCTTTGTCTGAGTTTTCCACCGCATCACAGCAGAAGTACACCTTTTCCACACGATAATAATAGTTATAGTCGAAATCCGACGGAATCTTCTGTATTTCGTTATAGGAAACCACCTGACGTCCGGTAACTATGGACAATGCATATTTTCTTAATGTATCATTCTCATCCATTCCATAATACCAGTACTGGCCATTATCACAGATGATATCACCTGCCAGATATCCTCTGTTTGAGTCTGCCTGTATTGCATTTTCCACCTCAGCGACCTTATTTACCACATATTGCAGGTCCCCGACCAGATCATATTGGTAATATGGATACTGATCGATATTTTTTCCAAGGTAAATATACGGATTTTCCTGGGTTCCTGCAGGCGACTGAGCTGCAAACCCGCCAATCGGCTTTCTCTCTGCTGTCGGATCCACCTGGTTGTCTGTTGTAGCACCGCTTTCTTCTACAGAATTCAAATCTGTCTCATCTCCTGCAAAAGGATCTTCATTGTCCTGCATCTGTCCTGTTACATCAGCATCTGCGGACGTATCACCGGAATCCACTGCCTGATCGGAAAAATCATCTGAAAATACCTCTGCATCTGAAGAATCCACCGGTTCTTCATAAGACTGCTGCTCCAGCGTGATATCTGAATCAAAAGACTGCGCATCTGATTCCCCTGCATCTCCTTCACTGGAATCATCTGCCTGAAAGCCATTCTCAAAATCAACAGCTCCGGAAGCACTGCCATTTTCTTCGCCAAAATCGCTCTGGTCTGAACCAGACACAACTTCACTATCTGCACTGTTACTTCCAGTTTCTCCCGATGAAAATTCATTCGAATCAGTGATCGTATTCTGCACTGCATCTTTTTCATTATCCTGTACAGGTGTTTTATCCTTGATCACGAACTCATCCGGATTCTCTCCCGGGAACTGATAATTCTCTGCCTGAATGTTCTTTACAATCTCCTCACTCAAATCTGCATAGACATTTTCATAATATCCATATCGTCCATTCGCATAATCATATTCTGGAAGGATCACAGACTGTTTTCCATCCTTCTGATCCAGCGCGCTGTTTACCTTGCTGTTGGGTACTTCCACAAATTTCAGGAAATATGCTCCTCTGGAATCGCTTCCCTCTGAAGGATAAAAACTCTGAATATTTTCTCTGTACTTTTCAGGCTGGGCCTCATCTGCATCTGCCCCGTTCCGGATCGGGTAATATTGCTGCTCACCCTTGGTATAGTCACCGGTTCCGGAAGTATTTTCCTGGTAGGAACCATTGAGCTGCACCGTATCGATACGGGCCTGTCCATCGAAATCCGTCAGTTCCACTTCGTTCCATTCACTGGCATCATCATCGGAATTCAGAAAATATTTTTCCTGATACTGCGAAAAAGACAACGGAGATGTCGTGCTGTCACCCCCGCTCACATCACTTATCTTCTTTATCCCTGTATCCGCATTCTCATCGATATTTCCATCATCGTTTACCTTTACATTCATCATAAATTCGGTACGTGCTTTCTCCGGCAGCTGGCTGAGTGCCTCCTCCACACTGGAAAAATGTACCTTCTGCGTCACTCCGTCCGAATCTGTATATTGATATTCATACAATTTCAGACTCGGCTCCTGACCGGATATGTAATAACCGATTTCCGCATCCTTGCTGTTATCTACCAGCTCCAGGATCCGGAACGGCTCATTTTCTGTATTTTCACTGACGATTGTCTCGATGCCGGGCATCATATCCGACGATGCCTGCACTGAAAGTACCGTCTGTAACAAAGCTCCAACTCCCAAAGCACCTGCGGTCGCGACCGCAGAGCCCGAGAGGAAGATCTTCCTGTGTTTAGATTTCATGTGTGACCTCCTATTACTTTACTAACGGACAAAAAATCAATTAATACTCATCAATCTTCTTTTCCCATTATTCTGTAACATTTAAATTTATCTCAGTAGTAAAATGCCAATTCGAATCATTTGACACAATAGTTTCACCTTCAATGTCATATGGAGCATCTGCCTTTAATTTTTTTTCTCCAACTGAAGATGGTTTATATATCCATGCAGTCTGATTTTCATTCTCTTCTAATGGCGGCCAACTATTTTCTGTAATTTTATTATAGAATTTTCCAGATTTTGGGGTGACTAAAATATCTCTATCATTTCCCGCCGCATCGTAACCAAGTGCATACATATATACAGTATAATCGTTATTCATTGATACATTTCCATTATTCTCTATTTGTATGTTTTGAGAATCTACAACTCGCAGTTCAATGCCTGTAATTATATTAAATTCCCTCTCTGCGTGTATTTTAAAATATATCTCATTCCAATTGCCATCGCTTCCTTTATATTGTGTATAATCAACACATAAGGTAAATCCCCTTGTTGCATTAGCTGGCACAGTAATCGTTGCGCCATCATCTGATGACGAAATACTTATATTGGATTTCTTATCTTCTTTTAAATACCATCTAATATTACTCTTCCACATATGAGCATCAGCTGGTAAGTTAGGAATAAACCTAATATTACAATTTTCATATTTGTTAACCGTATATTTCTGTCCTGCTACAACCGTATCATATTTTACATCCTTATTAAGGATAATCTCACCCGTACCAGTTGCTGTATTATCCACCACATTAAACGTCTGTAAAGATTTTACGGTTCCATATTTATTTGTACCCGACAGTTTATAAGAAACTGTTGCGGTCCATGTACCAATATCGTCTGCTGTAAAATAGTCAGAACCTGCTGTATATTTATCTTGTGTATCTCCTTCTTTTATTGCCTGCATTGTCATTGATGTTGCATCTGGACTCGCTACAGATGCATCTGCTTCCATATATGTATATATGAATCTTCCCTGTGGTTTGGCATCCCCTACTTTATAGATTCCGGTCGGCTCGGTCAGGTCGATTCTGGCAATGCGGACTTCGAGATCTGCAGTTATGATCTTGCCGTCTTCTGTTGCTGTTGCGGTCAGGGTAACTGTACCAGTAGACGCCTCTTTACCGGCATCAGCTGAAACAACCAGCTTGGTTCCATTCAAAGATACAACTTCAGTTGTGGTTTTAAGGCTCCATGTTAAACCTGTGGTATCTTCTGTGGTTCCATCAGAATATGTCAGTGTACCTCTGATGATATCACCCAGATTATAGCTTCCATCTGCTGCCACGAGAATGCTCTGCGTACTGAGTGTCAGGGAATTTGCTGTCGGACCTTTCGCCGTGATCGGTATCGTTACCGGTGCGGACTCGATCCACTTACCGGAATTCGTTCTGGCTGAAACTTTGACGGTGATCGTGCCGACTGCATCGTCTGCGATCGTCAGCTTTCCGTTTGTCGGATCAGCTGACGGAAAGCTTCCATTCTGGGTGTTTTCAACTACTGTCCATGTGACGGAGGTCGGATCGATGCTTCCGTTTCCTGTCAGCTTATAAATCAAATCTGTTGAAGTTCCCGGATCTATGGATGCTGGTGCATTTATAATGGTAATTCCTACATCTGTTGCAGTCGCTGTGTTGAATGCATCGGCCGGTTTCTTTACTTTTACATCGTTTCTGATACTGACGCTGTGCAGGGTTTCGATTTCTTTGTTTCCGCTCTGTGTGCTGAGCTGAAAACGAACGATCTTGTCGGATTCTACCTTGGATACGTCTGCGCGGAAATCGAGAATGCCTGTTGCAAAGACAGAACGTTCTACCTTTGTTTTGGCATCTTTTACATTTGTTTCGCCCTCTGCATCACCTACCGCTACTGTGGTCTCTTCGTTATCTTCTGCCAAAAGCAAAGACTCTACGGAAGTCTCTGAATCTCCGGAGCTGCTGGTCGCCTTGTACTCTCTCTGGCTGTAATAGATCGTTGCATCATTTTTGTCCCAGTCAAGAACATCACAGATGTACTGGCTGGTTCCGTCATTATTTGTAAACTCATTACACATAATAAAAGTTTTGTTTCCGGTACTGTTTGCCGCACCTTCCTGTTTGATATCGTTCTTAATCTCGGAACCAATGCTGTCACCTGTACCGTTGGCATAATACAGACTGCGGTTGACATCTATGATCATCTCTTCGATCTGGTCAAAAGTTTCCTGTGTCTCCATCTGTACTTTCGCCGTGTTGGAGGTGCTTCTGTAGGTATTCGATCCTGTGGTGATAAAAGTCAGAACGACTCCCGAAAAAATAGCAATGATCGCGACCGTAACGATCAGCTCGATCAAAGTAAATCCTCTATTCTCTAATCTCTTTTTTCTTTCTTTTATCTTCATAGGATCTTCTCCTCCCAAAAGTTATTTTGCCCTTAATTCCAACCGGAAGTCATTGTATATTTGCCTGTTTCCCTGATCAGCTGTATGGTTTTGTATCGTCTTCCGCCCTGTACCGTAATCTGTGTACAATACGCGCCATTTCTTGTCAGCGGAATATCGTTACCCACCTCAAGCTCACTCAGGATTTCATTCTGTGTCCACGTCTCACCCTGCAATGGCAAAAAAGCACCTGTTGCACGGTCGTATGTGATCACGATACTGTCACCTTCCTGCATGTTCTTTGTATTACCACTGTCAGTAGTATATGAGATCTGTGTCCTTGCAGGAGCGATTTTTTCCGGCTGATCCTGCTGCACATCAGACTCGCTGCCAACCTTGCCACGATCCAGATAATAGCTGATATAATAGCCGTCTTCTCTTCTTTCCAGTTTCATTTCCCCGACCAGACGGTTCATTGCCTCCGTTCTGGTTTTGTCCAGTGCTGCTGCAATCGAATTTGCAGCTCTGTTTACACGAAATCCCAGGATTGAATTCAGGGAAGGGATTGCAATACCCAGAAGGATGGTCATGATGCTGATCACTACGATTAGCTCAATCAGGGTAAATCCTCTGTTTTTGCGCTTCATTCTTCTGCCTCCTGTCCTGTTCTTATTGTTTCTTCCAGTTCTGATAGGTCACACAATCTGCAATATTATAAGTTGTAGAACCATTCAGGTTATTTCCGCCACCGGATGTTGTCGAATTGCCAAGTACATATTTGTCGCCTTCCCAGAAGAAATCCTGTGGTTTTATACTTTCTGCATCATCCAGTGAATTCATCTGTGCCTGGAATACTTTTGCAGCTTCCAGTGGGGAAGATTCAAGCTTTGCTCCAGCTTCCAGTGTGATCGTACCTTTCGCCATGATGATACCCTTAAATTCCACACCACTCTTAATAGTCACATCACCGGTACATACAACCAGTCGCAGATTCTTTGCAAGTTCACTGTTGATCTCCAGTGTTTCATTTGCACCAGCTATGGTTTCTGTCGAAGTCACAGTGCCATTTTCATCTTTCTCTTCGAACGTACTGCTCTCTCCATTGTGATACATGATCGCCTGCAGTCCATCCGCATCTTTATCTGCAGTAAAGACATATTTCCACAGGTTCGCAGCTGTATTTCCTGCATCACCCTTTTTCTGGATATACTCAACCATTTTTTTCTCATTGACCAGATTATCAAACACGCTTCTTGAGCTGTCTGTCTCGTCATGGACGTGCCCCTGCTCATCTTCTTTTACTTCTGTATTCAGAAGATCATAGCTTGAGATCATCTTACGGTTCAGTGTATACCAGCTGTTCTGGTAGCCGATCTGCTCCTGCGTCACATTATCTTCTGTTGCAGTGTCAGTTGCCTCCTGCAGATTTCCCTCTCCGGAGGCACCATCATAGGAAAGTGCATTTCCGTTTGTGACGTAACGCAGATAAGAATCACTGTCTTTAATATTGATTCCATTGCCGTCCTGATTGAAGTAGAAGGAAAGATATCTGTCCATGTTCTGCTTAATGGCCGGATTGTTCTGATAATACATCTGCATAAAATCTGCAGCATTCTGTTCATCTGTGAAATTCAGATAAAAATACACATGCCCACCCAATGCATTGTCATTATAGAAAACAGCCTTCACCGGCTCATTTGTATCCACGCCGATCTCACTTAACGAACGGCCGCCCCATGCTTCTACCGGAGTCGTACGATCTACCATCAGCGTTCCATTCTGACTCAGATTCATCCATTCCAGATAATCATTATAGCTCATCGGATTTCCCTTGTTTCCCAGAAGCTCTGACGGCACCAGATACGCAAGCTGTGTTCCTTTTACTGTGATACTCTCACCAGTGATAATATCGTTTTTATTTGTCGTTCCATTTGGTGTATTTATCTTAGAGCTTGCAATATAGTTTCTTCCGGCGATCATCACCTTCTGTGCCTCCGAAAGATCCAGTGTTGTGTTTTTGCCATTCACAACGATCGCACTGCTTAAGTCTGCCCCGTTCATCTGTGCAGCGCTATACAGATCTGCAAAATGACATGTTGGATCCAGTGCGGAATCCGAAGAACCAAATCCATAGTAGTTTCCGGCAATCTTGACGTTATTATTTTTACCATTAATCGTAAGGTCATCGGCAAAGTATGTCGTTCCAAGAAGACTCACATTCTTTACAGAATCAGCATTCAGACCCTGTCCCCAGAGGTTGACTCCTGTCTCACTCTTAAAGGACGAATTCTGTCCCACATTGATCTCACCCTTGCATACCACCTTGTCACCTGCATCTATACTGAGACTGGCACCGGAATCTATCCAGATACTCGTGTTTTCTGTATTTGAGATCTGCTCCGCCGGGATCAGTCCTGCATAAATACTTCCCTGGATCGTGGACGGCTGCTCCTGTGTTCCTTTACAGATGATTCCTTTGTCTGCCACAACGATCATATTCATAAGGTCCGGAAGGGTAGACGGTGTCGGGAATTCCACTGCCGGAACCTTCAGGAAAATATCGGTACGGATAACGGCTGCTCTTCCTTTTGGATCTACGTAGATCACTTTGAGATTCTTGAGCAGAACACCGCTTTCACCACTGTTCTTACCGGCTGCCTGTACAGCACGTAATTCTGATGAGGTTCCTGACGGATTCGTGATGATCAGTGATTCCTGACTCTCATCAATCTTGAGATCCACATATCCACGGAGATGATCGAGACTGTAGTAGTTCTGATTACTACCCGCCTGCAGTCTGCTAACCAGTTCACTGATATACTTCTTTTCAAAATCTGTCTGTCTTAATTTGTCCATGGATGCATCTGTGGAACTGCTGTCCTTATTATAGGCCTCCAGAACCTGGGTGTATGCTTTGGACATGGCATTTCCCACATCCTCCTGCAGCCCTGTCCGGATTTCCTCCAGTGCACGCTCTGCTGTATAAAAACTGTCTTTTCCTTTCAGATCTGTAACCTTCATCTGAAAGTTTGACAATGCGATATATAAGATCAGCAATCCCAGGATTCCCACAAAAGACACTGCTATGATCACTGTAAAAAGCGAAAAGCCCTGGTTATGCTGTTTTTTCACCTGTCTGTTATTTCTCATTCTTTCCTCCCGGAATTTCACATTGCTGTCTGCGCGTTTTCCGTCGTTCCCATCCGCAGCAATTTTAGTCTTCTTTGGAACCATCCAGTGTCACTACAAGATCACTGTCCGGAAAATTCTTCGCGGCAGCGCCTGACTTGTAGATGCTTACTTTAGCCGTATAAATACGGTCTTCGGCTACGCGGTCATCCAGGCTGTTGCAGTCCAGAACCTTCTTTGCCGCACTGCCGGATACTTTTGCTCCATTCGATCCACTGGTGTTGACCGCCTGATATGTCAGGGACATCTGTCCGATCTTCGGACGTTTTTCTATCTCATTCATGTCACTGATATTGTAATCAAGATTGGTACGAAGCTTTGTCACCGCCTTATAAAGGCCTGTGTTGGTGTTCCAGTTGGTCTTATTTCTTGCTGCCGGATTTTCCTTTATCGTCAGTGACATACGATACTGGGATTCCTGCGCATTTGTCGGCGTTGAGGGGGTGTTTTCCTCATCCCGCTGCTTGGTCACATAAAAATTCACATCGTAGTTTGTTGTATTATCCAGTATGATCCTGTCCAGCGGATTTACAGAACTGGTGGAATTGTAGTTTGGATAATAAAACAGGAAAATATTTTCCAGTTTTTCTCCTGTCTCGGAGCTGTACACTGTTCCGCTGGATTCAATGATGCTGGCACTCTGGTCAACATTTGACTGTATTCTGTCTTTGTACTTTTCATTGATCCACTTCCACGGATCCAGCTTACGGTCTGCCGTGATCTTGATCGTACCGGCATTTTCCTCGATCGTTATTGTCAGTGTTTTGACGGAATGATCATAAATGTCATCCAGTATCTCATCTTTATCCTCTAAACTTTCATAGCTGTCGATCCAGTTGGTCAGATTGTCTTTCAGGAAATCTTTGTTCGGATACTGTTCTTCCGTCAAAAGTGCATTTGTCTTGCTGTCCATATCTGAAATATTCGGTGACAGGTAATCATTCTTTCCATTCCCCGTATCTGCAGTAGTTTTTTCTTTATAACCGGAATCTGTGCTTCCGTCAAATTCCACCAGCGCATCAAAGCTCTCGTGATCTGCATTTACATTTGACAATTCAAAATAATACTTTGAGGCATTTTTGCCTTTTTTACGTGGATTGAATTTATATGTTTTTCCACCATCTGTGGAGATCACGGATGCAGTAACTTTGGATTCATCCACGCCATCTTTGTACTGACTGACATCACTGTATGTCATGTCACCTTTGTCATTCGTATTCCGCATCACTTCCCTGATTCCCAGCGTTCCATTTTCAATTCGGTTCTTCTGTGTGTTCAGGAAATTGATCCTTGTATCTCCGGTGGTACTGTCGATCGGATAATTAAACGCAAGCGAAACCTCTTCAAATTTTCTTGATTTGATTTCCTCCATCAGGTTCTGCGCCATTGTGGTCGCTTCCAGATACAGTCTCGATTTGCTGTTGATTCTCCCGGAAGTAACAAAGCTCTGCAAAAGTACGACCGCCGCTATGGAAAAAATACTGACTGCAACGATGAGTTCGATCAGCGTCATTCCGGCATTCGTATTCTTTCTTTTTCTGTCTTTCATTGGCTTCTCCTTTTCAGAATGAACTGTCGATATATAGACAGATAGAGGGGCCTGAAAAACATCCCCTCTAACATACGTATCTTCTTATGACTGGCCCTGATCGTCAGCAGGTGCTGATTCACCTTCCGTATTTTCACCTTCCTGACCGTTATCTGTCTGGCCGTCGCTGCCTTCTGCAGACTGATTCGCAGCCTGTCCGTCAGCAGTCTGGTTTCCATCTGTATCCGGTGCTGCCTGTTCGATTGTTCCGAAAATATTATCTGTTCCGTATGCAACAGCTCCTGCATCCGGCTCTGAATAACTGTTGTCCGTTCCCGTCATGGAGAACATATTTACAATGATCGTACCGGTCAGATTTCCGGTAGATGTATCATAAGACGCATTCACATTGTCCAGTGTCATTCTTCCATTCTGCTGTGCAAGATAAGTTACTGCTTCTTTCAGACCTGCATAAGTTCCATTAAACTGCAATGTTACCTGTGTACGGTACAGAACCGGTGTCTGCGATGTATAGCTCTGGTCTGCAGCTGCTGCATCTGAAGCATTTTGCAGATTTTCTTCCGCCTGGCTGTCGGTTCCCTCAATATTGTCAAGCTGTTCCTGTGTCTGCTCATTTGCCTGCTCAGACATTGTCTGATCTATTTCCTGTGCAAGATCCTCTTCGGAGCTTCCGTCTATAGATGCAATAAACTCTTTTTCCCCAAGTCCGACACTTGTGATCTGGAATCCAAGTTCATTTTCCATGTTGCGGGCAAGTACGATTCCATCCTCCGGTCTTACATCAGATGGGAACTTTATTGTATATTCGTTGATCTTTTCCTGGATGGATGCTGTCTCACTTACATAAAAATCCTTGTTGGCTGCGAGATCAAGCAGCTCCTGCAAACGCTCTTCCAGTGGTCCATTTGATTCTTCTATCTGACTTGCAATCTCCATCTGTGGACGGTATCCGAAGAACCAACCAAGGAAAAATACAAGAATGCCGATAAACATCAGCAGTATTTTTTTGTCACGCATCGACAAATTCATGTCCTGTCTGCCTCCTATTTATTCTGCCGTTTCCTTATTCTGTAGTATCGTCATCCAAAGGTGCCGGATCTGCATATGTACAGATCACACTCATGGATACCGTATTGTCTTCTGCTTCTTCCAGCCCTGTCGTGGTAACTGTCGCAAGACTCTCAAACGTACGGAGCTGCATCAGTGTATTTGCTGCTGCAGACTTGCTGGAAACCCGCATGGAAAAACTTACCTGCGTTCCCGTGGAACTGAATGTCTCTACCGTGATATCTGACGGCATCTTCTGTTCCATCTCCTCCAGGAAAGTCTTCAGTCCTTCGTTTGGTGTATTGGTATACTGATACATTCTCTGATAATTTTCATAATTCGTCTTTGCACTGGTATACGTATTATAAATATCTTCAATGGAACTTTCTTCACTGATTCTCTGATTCAGATGATCCTGCATGTGCTGCTGATAAAGATGGTTCGCCACACCGGCACCCGCAAGTGCCACACCTGCGATCACGCCAACTGCACAGACCAACACCGAACCACGTAAATTATCTTCTGCCTCTTTTTTCTTACGGGTGGTTTTTTCCATCAGGTTCACTCCGGAACGGGCCGGTGCGATGACTGCCGTATAGAGGTAAAGTCCCTCTGATTCCGGAAATTCCGGATACGTGCATTTATCAAGTGCATAGAGGACTTCTACTCTATGTCCCAGTTCATTGGCAAGAAGCCTGCGGATACCTTTGATTCCGGCACCCAGACCGCAAATCTGAATCGACGAAAAAGTGACATCTGTATTTCTGGAAATATAGTAATCCATGATTCGGGAAATATTTCCAACCATGTAACGGAAGCTCTCGGTAACTTCCATCTTGGCATTTTCCAGTAATTCTTCCTGCTGATCCAGTTCCGCAGCAGCAATTCCATTTAACGTATCCTGCAGACATCTCCGGTCATGCAGAACTGTAAGTGCCTCTGTCTGAGTAAGGTCTTCTCCAAACTGCGGAAACGCATGCACTGTCTCTATCGCGCTGTCCACTCCATAGTTGACCGTTCTCTGCAGAGCCAGTTCTCCGTTATTAAGTACGCTGATACTTGTGGAATTATATTCAATCTTGACCAGCATATGTACTCCGTCTGCAAAAGTCTCTTTCACTGCGGAATAGACGCTGTCACCAGTATAACCGATTCCGGCCATGGAAAGTCCGGCATATCCGGCAAGTTCATGGAACGCCGTCGAAATAGATGTCGGTGCAGCGTACACCATCAGATGATACTGTTTCAGTTCTTCTCCCGGTTTCGGCTCTGTTGTTTCTATATCGATAATGCTGTAAGATAACACATAACCGGAAATATCTATCGGAAAATAATCTGTTGCATTTTCCTGAATGATACTCTGAATTCTGTCCTTTTTGACAAAAGGAATACGAACTTCCCTGCTGGCAATTCTTGATGAACCTGCAACAAAAAATACTTTTTTATTATTTATGTTCCTGGCTTCCAGTTCTTTTTTCAACAGCGTACCCAGGGTCTTTGTGTCACGGATCTGCCCATCATCCACGGCACCCTGAGGAACCGGAAGTGTAAAACAGCGATAGATTCTCAGTCCACGGCTGTCCGTCTCTGCTACCCTCAACTGGGCTGTATCAATTTCTATGTTTAAAATTTTCGCCATTTCTCAGGTTTCCTCCATTTTATTGTTGTCCTACATGACAACTTATGTATCAGAATATCAGGTTTGCTTTCCTTCCTGATATATCAGTTACAAAAATATGGATTCTGTCAAAAATATCTCAGACAAAATCCATATTTTTATAACTGAAAATCAGCTGAATTATCCATTGTCTCTCACAAAGATAATCCATCTCAGTTATAAAGAAGCTGCTACAGTCCAAGAAGGCCTAGATACCAGCTGATCCATGTATTTCCCCATAATGCAGCCAGAAAAATACCTACTGACAGATACGGCCCCATAGCGAGTACTCGTCCGGCACCACTTATTTTGATGCGGATCACATGGACAACAGAACCGATAATACATCCCAGCAGAAACGCCAGAATGATCAGTTTCCATCCAAGGATCAGTCCGCAGGATGCCATCAGTTTCACATCTCCGCCACCAATCGCACTGCCACCACTTACCAGAAACAGGATTTCCAGAAAAGCACTGACACAGATCAGACCGATCAGATGTGAAGTTATGTTTTCTCTGTCCAGCCATGTAGCTGCAATGCCAAGGATAAACAGAAATACATTGATTCCAAACGGAATCTCATATGTGCGCCAGTCAATAAGACTAAGGGTCAGCAAAGCCGACACCATTAAGCAATACAACAGGCTGACCCAGGTCGGTCCATTGACCACACATACCAGAACATAAAGAATACCATTGAGAGCCTCTATGATCGGATACTGCGCAGAAATTTTTGATTTACAATTACGACATTTTCCTCCCAGCACGATCCAACTGAATACCGGAACCATGTCATACCATTTCAACTTCCTCCCACAGGTCATACAGTGGGAGGGAGCCGTAATGATCGATTCATGCAGCGGAAGCCTGTAGATACAGACATTCAAGAAGCTGCCAATCACGATTCCGAATACGAAGATTATGATGTACGGGACGGAGTCTAAGAAAAGAAGCATAGGGGGTTCCTTTCGTGGGGTGTGGGTTTTAGTTAGCTATTCATTATTATAAAAATTCTTAGCCGTTATTTTTTGCAACTTTTTTAAGACCTGCTGCTGTTTCAAAATCATCTGGTGAATAAGCAGCTGTTACTTTTCCCTCTTTAGAAATTGTAACTACAACTGTAGGATCATCAGTCCACTGATGTCCCTTTCTTACAATCTGCTCATATTTCGGTACATATTCTGAAAAAGCATTTGTTGCTGTTTTGCTATCTGTTACATCAGATGTAATTGTCAAGCCAGTAGTTGCCAATTTAAGAGTAATATTTTCAGCAGCAGCTGTATTTTTTGTGGTTACACGATCAACAGAATAAACTTCTATTGCTTTTACAAGTTCTTCCATGTTGTTTACATCTGCAGACTGTCTTGATTTTTCAATATACTTGGTATACTGAGGTGCAAGAAGTCCAACCAGAATGGCAAGGATTGCTACTACAATTACCAGTTCTACCAGTGTAAAACCTTTGTTATTTTTCTTTTTGTTTAAAAGTTTGAACATACTACTATCTCCTTACTTTTTATCTTTCATTCGACAGCAGTATTCGATTTCAAACAAAAGAATTGCTATGTATTCATCAAAAAACTGAATTCATTATCAATTTACTAGTAGTAGATTATTCACCGTAGGTTCCAAAATCTGTTGGATTATAACTATCTACTTTTACACCACCGTCGGCAGAGATAGTAATATTAGCACTGACAGTACCATTTGCAGTATCCCAGCTTGATTTCAGTCTTACATTTTCCCAGTTCTTTACATACTCAGTAAATGCATCTGTTACTTCTGTTACATCTTTATCCCCTGTTGTAGTCTTTGCAGTTGGTGCTCCCGTTTTAGATAAAGTAATAGTTACGTTTCGTACTGTACCTGTCGTCTTGCTTGCATGATCAATTTCATAAACTTCTACGGCTTTGATCAGCTCATCCATGTTGTTAACATCCGCAGATTTTCTTGATTTCTCAACATATTTTGTATACTGAGGTGCAAGAAGTCCAAACAGGATTGCAAGGATAGCTACTACGATTACCAATTCTACCAGTGTAAAACCTTTGTTGTCTTTTTTTCTCTCTCTAAGAAATTTAAACATAACTCAATCTCCTTCATTTCTTTGTTCTTCATCGGAATAGAGTCATGATCTACAACAGGCTTTACGCACATATTCAACTTTTTGATGAATACATAACTCTCCTGTTGTTTTGATCACGAATACTCTGTCCGATGATTGTTCAACGAGCGAGAACACCCGAAGGGTGCTCTCCACCCCCCCCCCTGAAATTTTGGCTTTTTCAGAGGGGAGGGAGTTATGTTGTAAACTCGTTATTCAGTTTTCTTGTTACTTTTTGTTGCCTGATCTTATGGTTTTTGAAAAGCCCCCTTTTTCACACTCCATTGATCTATTGTGAACGCAGCACCTATGCCTGCCGCGTGACAACCATATCTCATACAGAAACTTTTAACGCGGTTCCCAATCGCAAACGCTTAGAGTGAGTCCAATCCCTCATACATGTTTCTGATCGGCATGATCACGGCAATAACCAGTGTTCCGACGATCAGTGCCATGAACACGATGATCAGTGGTTCCATAGCTGCGAGTACGCTCTGGGTAGTGATCTCTACTTCTTCGTCGTAATAATCAGCGAGTTTATTGAGCATCTCTTCCATATTACCGGTTTCTTCACCGATTCCGGTCATGTGGCACACCATCGGCGGAAAGACTTCGCTGGCTGCAAGTGGCTCCGAAAGTGGAATACCTTTCATTACCTCTTCTTTTGCCTTCTGAAGTGCATTCTTATAATGAATGTTGTTGATGATCTTTGTGCAGGTATCCAGACATTCCGTCGTGGAAATACCGGCTCCCATCAGGGTACTCATCGTTCGCGCAAACTGGGCACAGGCAGTTTTGACTGTCAGCTTGCCGAACAGTGGAATTTTCATCTTGATATAGTCTATCTTCAGCCGTCCCTGATCTGTGTTGTAGATAAGGCGGTATGCAGCAACCACTGCCGCTACCACAGCAAGGATGATGTACCAGTGGCTGGCCGTCCATTTACTGAGGTTCATGACCCCCATTGTCAGTGCCGGCATCTCAATATCCAGATCTGCAAACATATCAATGAAGATCGGGATTACATAGAGCAGCATAACTGCAACTACACCAATAACCGCAAAGATCAGGATGATCGGATAGATTGTTGCTTTACGGATCGTCGCCTTCAGCTTAGCCTCTTTTTCGAAATGGGTTGCCATTCTCTCAAAAGACATATCCAGGCTACCTGAAGACTCACCCGCTGCCACCATATTGACAAGCATCGGCGGGAATACATCCGGAATTGCTGCCATGGAATCCGCCAGCGTATTACCTTTTTCTACATTGAGAAGCACATCGGCTGTCGCCTTCTTGAGCCATTTATTTTCTGTCTGCTCCGTCATCATCTGCAGGGCTTCCTTCATCGGAACACCTGCCTGTGTGATGCTGACAAACTGCCGGCAGAAAACGCTCAGATCTCTGGGCTTGACTTTCTTACCAATAGAAAAATCCAGGTCTTTATTCAGAACTCCCTGCTCTTTAATTTCAACAGGAAAGAGTCCGTCTTTTTTTAACTGCTGGGAAACCTCATCTCGGTTCTCAGCCTCCATCTTGCCGCGCTTTTCTTTACCTTTCTGGTCAACGGCAATATAGGTATAACCGGGCATCAGCTCAGTCCTTTCTATTAAATCTCAAAATTCACTTTCCGGTTCATTGCAACCGGGTCCTGTGCATAGGTCACAACTGCATCTGCACTGATCTCACCTCTCATAAAGAGATCATACAGTGCATCATCCATTGTGATCATTCCAGATCTGCGGCTGGTCTGCATAATGGATGGAATCTGGAATGTTTTTCCCTCTCGGATTAGATTCCGCACTGCATTGTTCGCAAATAATACTTCCAATGCTGCCACACGACCACCCTTTTCCTTACGGATCAGCTGCTGGGAAACAACGCATTCCAGCACAGCTGCCAGCTGAATTCGGATCTGCTGCTGTTGATCCGGTGGAAATACATCGATGATTCGGTCGATGGTCTTGTCCGCACCGATCGTATGCAAAGTCGAGAACACGAGATGACCGGTCTCTGCCGCCGTGATCGCGGTGGAAATTGTCTCCAGATCTCGCATCTCTCCGACCAGGATCACATCCGGATCTTCTCGAAGTGCTGCACGAAGTGCCGCTCCATAACTGTTCGAGTCGCTTCCGATTTCTCGCTGATTGACGATCGATCTATCATGTCTGTGTAGATACTCGATCGGATCTTCCAGCGT
>PPYF01065991.1_pt1 | contig 22475 bp, 20 predicted proteins | sample 1559871 | NCBI WGS metagenome assembly PPYF01 (sample SAMN08240021, study PRJNA423297) | Human gut metagenome, whole genome shotgun sequencing project.
GCGGATCTTTTTTTTATCCACGTTTATAGCGCAGCCTTTTAAATCCGCGTTATCCGTGTCATCCGCGTCTAAAAAATAACATACCGAATGGCGCCAATCACTTATCACCAAACACTAATCACTTTTGTTCTTTTCTTTCCCAATATGAGGCAAATTCAACTCCGGATTCACATTAATAATAAAAAGAAAACTCCGGATGATGATTCACAATCCGGAGTTTTCTTTTTATACTCTTTTACTCACAATTTTAAATCAAGCACTTGGATGAAAGATATCTTTCCGCTTCAAGTGCTGCCTTACAGCCGCTTCCTGCTGCCGTAATAGCCTGACGATAATGCGGATCGGCAATGTCACCGGCGGCAAACACACCCGGCACTTTCGTACGAGGACTGTCGCCTTCTGTAATGATATAACCTGTCTCGTCTGTATCCAGATAGGGCTTGAAGATATCTGAGTTCGGTTGATGACCGATAGCCAGGAAGAAACCATCAATAGCCAGGTCGTAGCGTTCTTCATTCGATTCACCCATACGCTTCACCAGATGAACACCTTCCACACCATTCTCTCCGAACAAGCCCACGGCATTGTGCTCAAATAGCACATCTATATTCTCATGCTTCATCACACGCTCCTGCATGATTTTGGAAGCACGCAGGAAAGGCTTCCGCACAATCAGATAAACCTTCTTAGCCAGTCCGGCCAGGTAAACAGCCTCTTCACAAGCCGTATCACCGCCGCCGACCACTGCTACCACCTTCTTGCGATAGAAGAAACCATCACAAGTAGCGCAAGCACTGACGCCCATACCGGCATATTTCTTTTCATCATCCAATCCCAAATATTTGGCTGTAGCGCCCGTAGCAATTATCAACGTATCAGTTTCAATCACCTTCTCTTCGTCAATCGTTACTTTGTATGGAGCCGCACTCAGGTCAGAAGCGGTTGCAATACCAAAACGCAGGTCTGCACCGAAACGCTCTGCCTGTTTGCGTAAATCATCCATCAATTGCTGGCCACTGACACCTTCCGGATAACCGGGAAAGTTCTCCACATCTGTAGTTGTTGTCAACTGACCACCCGGCTGTAATCCTTCATAAAGTACCGGAGAAAGGTTGGCACGACCTGCATAAATAGCAGCAGTATAACCGGCAGGACCAGAACCTATAATCAGACATTTTACTTTTTCTGTTTCCATAATCGTTATTTATATATTTAGTTATTATCTATCTCAGATCAATCACTTCAGCAGTCGGATACGCCTTCTTGTCAAAAGTGAAAAGATGATCGTTGTATAATTCTCCCGCTTTATAAGATGTAATACGAATAGCCACGCTATTTCCACCCTTTTGCGTCATGCTGATACATAAAGGTTGAAAGGTGTCTTTCGTTACATAAATAATAACGCACTGCAAATCCTTCTTTCTATCAGAAGCAGTTAATATCACCTCATAAGCAGGTTTACCACCATAAACATCAGTTTTGCCCAATTTCATGTGATACCCTTGCTTGTAAATAGACAGCAGGGCATAGGGATTGATACTCTGCAACTCTTCAGGAGTAGGTTCGGAAACGTTCACTTCGTCACTGTTAGTGAGATAGCTCCATTGCGTACGACCATCAAACCAGGTTTTCACCCCGTCGGCATCCAACAGGAACTTTTCTCCTTTCAGACGGATAGTCCCGACAGAACTCCCCTGCAAAACACCTTTCGCATACGTCTGAACCGTAAAATCCGCTTGAATACCTCCCGCCTGACGGAAGGCAGTAGCTGTACGGTCCAATATATCTTGGGCATCCAGTTTCTGTGCCGAAAGCGGTAATGCCAGACCGAACAGGCAGATATAAACAAAAAGAAGATTCTTCATCATTAGTTTAACACGATTTATAGTAAATTGTTCAGGCGCATTTGCAGGTCATTGTCATCGACACAAAGCACCTCGCGCGCTTTGCTGCCTTGTGCAGGTCCCACAATACCGGCTTTTTCCAATTGGTCCATCAATCGCCCGGCACGGTTATAACCGATAGCGAACTTGCGTTGGATCAACGATGTAGAACCTTGCTGATGGATGACAATCAGGCGGGCAGCATCTTCGAACAATGGATCCAGACGTCCCATATCCACATCTCCCAAATCGTTTCCGCCACCATCTTCACCTACATACTCCGGCAAATAGAATGCGGTAGGATACCCTTGTTGCTTGGCAATAAACTTAGTAATCTCCGCTACCTCCGGTGTATCGATAAAGGCACATTGCACACGTACAGGATCTGCCCCTTGCAGGAACAACATATCACCACGTCCGATCAGCTGATTAGCTCCGGGACGGTCGAGAATAGTACGCGAGTCTATCATGGCAGATACACGGAAGGCAACACGAGCCGGGAAGTTCGCCTTGATTGTACCGGTAATGATATTCGTTGTCGGACGCTGCGTAGCGATAATCATGTGGATACCCACTGCACGCGCCAACTGAGCGATACGGGCAATAGGCAGCTCTACCTCTTTGCCCGCCGTCATAATCAAGTCACCGAACTCGTCAATCACCACCACAATGTAAGGCATAAACTTATGTCCCTTTTCAGGATTCAGCTGACGATTAATAAACTTCTCGTTATACTCCTTAATATTGCGCACATGCGCGGCTTTCAATAAGTCGTAACGGGTATCCATTTCCACACAGATAGAATTCAGCGTCTGCACTACCTTGGTTACATCCGTAATGATAGCATCTTCCCCATCGGGCAGTTTGGCAAGGAAGTGATGTTCAATCACCGAATAGATACTGAATTCAACTTTCTTAGGGTCTACCAGCACAAACTTCAGTTCAGCCGGATGCTTCTTATAAAGCAAAGAAGTGATGATGGCATTCAGTCCGACAGATTTACCCTGACCGGTGGCACCGGCCACCAGCATATGCGGCATCTTGCACAAATCAACCATGAAAACCTCATTGGTAATCGTCTTACCCAAAGCTACCGGCAAGTCATAAGTAGACTCCTGGAACTTCTTGCTACCGATGATACTCTGTCCGGAAACAATCTTCGGATTGGAGTTCGGTACTTCAATACCGATTGTTCCTTTTCCCGGAATCGGTGCAATGATACGAATACCCAATGCCGAAAGGCTGAGAGCGATATCATCTTCCAAACCACGAATCTTGGAAATACGAACCCCTTGCTCGGGAGTAATTTCATACAGCGTCACCGTAGGTCCCACCGTCGCCTTTATCGTACTGATTTCAATACCGAAACTGCGCAGTGTATTTATAATCTTATCTTTATTGGCATTCTGCTCCGCCATGTCGATAGTAGGCTCGGCATTATCATAATGCTTCATCAGGTCGACAGTAGGATAACGATAGTTTTCCAGATCTAGACGGGGATTATAGGGTTCCTTTTCCGGACCTTTATATTCGTCATCATTTTCAGTAGCTTCTATTTCGAATACGGGTTCCGCCGCTTTTTCATGGAAAGGAGGTACAGGGTCAGGAACAGGCGTTTCAATAGTCATAGACACTTCTTCACCCGATACCTTGGCAGGCTGTGTTTCCGTAACGCCACCCAAATCCAATGTAATTTCATTTTCCGGTTCTTTTATAGGTTCGGGAATTTCAACGGGAGCCTCTTCTTCTTTTATATCTGCCACATCAGGAACAGAAACCGGCTTTTTCTTGCCTTTTGCCGTCCAGGAGTCTGTAAACTCTTCCGGTGTTTCTCCTTTCTCTTCTTCCTCTTTCTGTTTGCGCTTCAGGAAGCTAAGGCTGAACAATCTGCGCAACCAGATAACTGTACGTGCGCTGAGGTAGATAAGGAAGCAGATAGCAGTCACCAACAGAATCATCCAAACGCCCGGAACACCTACCTGCGATACCAACCAGTTGCTGACATTATATCCGTGCATACCGCCCAGATACAGGAAAGAGTCTTTATACTGCTCCACAAAGGCAAAGCCGAAGAAGACAGAGAACCAAACCAACAACAACGAACAACCGATAAACCACTTCCAGAGGCGAACCACCCGTACACGCATCAATTTCAACCCCGCCACTGCAAGGAATACAAGGATGAAGAAAGAGGAAATACCGAAGCAGTCATTAATCAGATAACTTGCCAATTGAGCGCCGCGCGAACCGGCATAATTCTTCACCCCATTATTGGTAGAAGCCAATTCCTGTGCATTACCCGAATCAATGATACTTTGATCCGCCGCTCCCGTAAAGAAAAACGAAGAAAAGGCCAGTAGCAAGTACACAGAGAAAATGACCAGTACCAAGCCAATAACAAAGTGAATGGTTTCATTTTTGAAGATCGCCCTTATTTTACCAAACAGGGAAAGGGATTGTTCTGTATCTTTTGTAGAATTTTTCTTAGCCATGAAATAGAATTCCTTAGTAAATGAATGATAGATTGGTGCAAAAGTAATAAAAATATTGCTCTCTTTATAACCTTAGTCTTCTAAAGATTCTCTGAATGGAGAGAGGCATCAGCCAGGTGCAGCGTACAAAAAGTTTATATGCACTTTTACTTGCACGCTTGCACTCATGCTTCGCATCTCCCTATTCATCGGCAACACAGCGGTGGTGGCAGCAAATATAAATAAAGTGCAAGCAATTTGCCTACACTCCATACAAACACGCATATTCCGCTAATAATCTTCCTATTACGCCTTTTTCTGCACATAAATCGGTTGTTTCTGCAACCCTTTATTTTCCAGTTTTCCTTCATCACAAAGACGCCTAATATGCCGGGTGGCTGTAGTTCTCGTCATTCCGGTGAGAGAATAGAAGTCGCCTTTCGTCATAAAGTCGTGCGTAGTGAAGAATTTCTCCAGCCGTTTGTCAATCTCTTCCGGGGTCAGTGGCTTTTGCAATACATTCCGTTGTTTCAGCGGCAGGACTTTAATGTTGCCTACCTCGCTTCGCAGTGCCATGTCGGGACGAAAGGTGATGCTTTTCAGCTTTACCTTGGTGCTTTTCCGTTTGGTATCCACCTTCACCGGTTCAGTGCAGGTCAGCGTAGGGCGAAAATAGCCGATGCCATCCAGGTGCACCTGGCGTCCTTCACCCAATTCCCGTCCCATGAAGTGCGACAGAGCATCGAGCACAGCCGAAACATCCGTTTCGGTCAGCGAACAATATTCCTGTATGAACCTTCGCAACGCGGCAGTGTCCGTGGAGCCGTTCAGTCGGATGCGCGGGTGCAGGGTCAGTTCTTCGTTCTGACGCTCTTTGTTTTTTGGATTCTCGTACCAATCAAATAATATCGCCATTGTTCTTTTGTTATTGCATTCCCCGCTTTCAGTGATATTCAGAGCAGGGATTGCTTATGTTAATCTCTTATGTTTCTTTCGCTAACTGCCTATGTTTCTTTCATTGGCAAGCAATGTTTTTGGCTTGCCCACAGCTGTGAATCTTGTGCTTCACAACTGTGGTGTTGCTGCTTCACGATTGTGAAGCACGCGATTCACAGCTGTGGACAAGCCAAAATATCAAATGCAAAGATAAAGAAAAAGCAATGCAAAAGCAAGGAAAGGGTGATGTTTTAATAAAGAAAGAGCTAGAGAATATTTAATACTACAGGTTTGTATACAAAGAAACTAAGTTTTCTGCGTTTATACTCATCTATTTTTCTGTACTTCTGCATCCTTGTATTTAATGAATGAAGCGAAGGATGAAGATGGAAGAATATAAATGGAGAGAAGTAGTTTGCAGATAAAAAAGAAACCGTATTTTTGTAAGAGACATAAAAAATAAAGAAAGACTTTGTGTCCCCGGCTTTTTGCCGTAACTTGCGCCGTCTTTTGAAAACAGTAACTAAAAATAACCACGATGAAACTAACCCTTATACGCACCGACCGTGAAACCGGTAAAGAATCTTTCAGTACCCTTGAAGCTGAAAACTTGATAGCAAAAATAAAGAAAGAGAACAAAGCAGCGCATGTATCAGCCCTGCGCCATCTCATCCCCATACTGCAAGGAACCAATAATCACTACCAGAACATAGACAAGTTGCCTCGCATCTACCCCGCCGTGGAATATGCCCGCACCAAAGACGGAGAACATCGGGTGAAGATTTACAACGGACTGGTGCAGATTGAAGTCAACCACCTGACAGGTAGCACCGAAGTGGAACAAATAAAACAGCAAGTCTCCCTATTACCCCAGACTTTTGCCGCCTTCTGCGGAAGCAGCGGACGTAGCGTCAAAATATGGGTACTCTTCGCCCTGCCCGACGGCTCACTGCCCAAGCGCGAAAGTGAAATGGTCCTGTTTCATGCCCACGCCTACCGCCTCGCAGTGAACTGTTACCAACCTCTGTTGCCCTACTCCATCACCCTGAAGGAACCGTCGCTCAACCAAAGTTGCCGCATGACGCTGGACGAGCAACCTTACTACAACCCTGCCGCCACCACCTTCTGCCTGGAACAGCCCTTTGCCATACCCGGCGAAACCACCTTCAAGGAACAAAAGCAAGCGGAAACCAATCCCCTATTGCGTATGCAGCCCGGTTATAGTTCATCGGACACCTTTTCCATGCTCTTTGAAGCGGCACTAAACCGTTCATTCGACGGACTGACAAACTGGAAGCGGGGTGACGACCTACGCCCGTTACTGACACGGCTTGCCGAGCACTGTTACAAAGCAGGCATCCCCGAGGAAGAGGTAGTCCGGCAAACCCTGATGCATTATTATCGCGAAGCGGACGAGCCCGTAATACGTGCCGCCATACATAATATTTACCGTGAATGTAAAGGTTTCGGCACCCGCAACAGCATGACCGCCGAACAGGACACAGCCTTCCGCCTGGAAGAGTTCATGAACCGCCGCTACGAATTCCGCTACAACACCGTGTTGGGCGAGCTCGAATACCGCCAGCGCGACTCCATACACTTCCAATTCCGCCCCGCCGACCAGCGGATACGAAGCAGCATAGCGCTCAATGCCCTAAAAGAAGGTATCCGGGTATGGGACCGCGACATAGCACGCTACCTTACTTCCGACTATATCCCCCTCCATAATCCGGTAGAAGAATACCTCAACGACACCGGGCGCTGGGACGGAAAAGACCGCATCCGTGCCCTGGCCGACCTCGTTCCCTGCGAAAATCCGCATTGGCGGGAATTATTCTACCGCTGGTTCCTCAGTATGACGGCTCATTGGCGTGGACTTGACCGGCAGCATGGCAACAGTACATCGCCCCTACTGGTAGGCGCCCAAGGGTATCGAAAATCCACGTTTTGCCGCATTCTTTTACCACCGGAACTGCGTTTCGGCTACACAGACAGCATCGACTTCAAAAGCAAACAGGATGCCGAACGAAGCCTGGGACGTTTCTTTCTGATCAACATCGACGAGTTCGACCAGATCAGCGTCAGCCAGCAAGGTTTCCTGAAACATCTATTGCAAAAACCCGTAGCCAACCTGCGGAAACCTTATGGAACCGCCATTCAGGAGATACGCCGCTACGCCTCCTTCATAGGCACCAGCAATCAAAAAGACTTGCTGACCGATCCCAGCGGCAGTCGCCGCTTCATCTGTATCGAAGTAACCGGTCCCATCAACACCAACGTCACCATCAACTACCGCCAACTCTATGCCCAGGCCATGACTGCCATTTCGCAAGGTGAACGCTACTGGCTGGACGACACCGACGAAGCCATTCTGAAGCAGAGCAATCAAGAGTTTGAACAACCTACTCCATTGGAACAACTCTTCCTATGCCACTTCCAGGCGGCACAAACAGAAGACGAAGGAACGTGGATGACACCGATGGAAATACTTTCTTTTCTCCAGAAAAAGACCAAAGACCGATTAGCCATCAGCAAAGTCGCGTACTTCGGGCGTGCACTTCGCAAACTTGGAATCAGTAGCCGGAGAAGAAACCGGGGAACGGAATATCACGTAATAATAAATGAAACGGCATTTCAGTAAAATGCAAATAAATTTGCTACTGCACTCGGTTTACACTATCTTTGCGTTTCAAACCGAGTATATATGAAAAAAGAAAGCCAAGTGATATTCGACCGTAATGTAGTGGAATTCGTCACCGTAGCTGCTGAATTCTGCAAATTCCTGGAGCAGGCGGAAACGATGAAACGTGACATATTTGTCGACACCTCATTAAAGATACTTCCGTTGCTCTACCTCAAGGCAGCCATGTTGCCCGAAACAGAAATAATAGGCGACGACGCTCCTGAAAGCTACGTAACGGAAGAAACGTATGAAGTGCTCCGCATCAACCTTGCCGGGATTCTTGCCGAAAAAGATGACTATCTGGACGTGTTCATACAAGATATGGTTTATAGCGACCAGCCCATCAAGAAGAATATTTCCGAAGACCTGGCAGATATTTACCAGGCCATCAAAGATTTCATTTTCGTCTTCCAGTTGGGATTGAACGAAACAATGAACGACTCCCTGGCTATCTGTCAGGAACAGTTTAAAGAATATTGGGGGCAAACCCTGGTAAACACACTTCGCGCATTGCACGACGTAAAATACCGCCAGTCTGAAGAAGACGAACCGGAAGAAGATGACTGCGATGATGATGATTGCCACTGTCATGGACATCACCATCACGACTAAAGACTTAAATTATGGTTATTAAAAAAACGATTAAAAAGGAAGATATCAAAGAGATGCCCAAAGTACTCTTTCCGGGACGAATACATCTTGTACAAACCCCCTGGGAAGCGGAAAAAGCAGTGACTTATCTTAAGAAGTATTCTCTGTTGGGAATTGACAGCGAAACCCGCCCGTCATTCACCAAAGGGCAATCACATAAGGTAGCCTTACTGCAAGTATCCTCTGAAGAAGACTGCTTCCTTTTCCGCCTGAACCTTACCGGCCTGACGCTTCCGATTATTTCATTGCTGGAAAGTCCGTCAGTTACCAAAGTCGGCCTTTCGCTGCGTGACGACTTTATGATGCTGCACAAGCGCGCTCCTTTTGAACAACATTCCTGTATCGAGTTGCAAGAATATGTCCGTATGTTCGGCATACAGGACAAGAGTCTGCAAAAAATCTATGGTATCCTGTTCGGTGAGAAAATATCCAAATCACAACGTCTCTCCAACTGGGAAGCTGAGCATCTGACCGAACCTCAAAAGCAGTATGCAGCCACCGATGCATGGGCATGCCTCAACATATACAACCGATTACAGGAATTAAAAGTTACCGGTGACTATGAATTGGAACCGGATGAACCGCTTACCAACCAAGAATCATTAATCACTAACCCATAATCGCTAATCACTAATCGCATGTACAAAGTATATCTCAAATCCGGCAAAGAAGAGTCATTAAAACGTTTCCATCCCTGGGTATTTTCAGGTGCCATCGCTCATTTCGACGGTGAACCCGAAGAAGGTGAAGTAGTTGAAATCTACACTTCCAAGAAGGAATTCATAGCCAAGGGGCATTTCCAAATAGGCAGCATCGCCGTGCGCGTGCTTTCTTTTCATCAGGATGAAGCTATTGATTCTGATTTTTGGAAACGCAAACTCAGTATTGCCTATGAGATGCGTCGCAGCATTGGTATTGCTGAAAATCCGACTAACAACACTTACAGACTGGTACATGGCGAGGGAGATAACCTTCCCGGCTTGATCATTGATATTTATGCCCGCACGGCCGTAATGCAAGCACACTCTGCCGGTATGCACCTCGACCGTATGGAAATAGCCAATGCCCTGAGTGAAGTGATGGGTGATAAAATAGAGAATATCTATTATAAATCAGAAACGACTCTCCCCTTCAAAGCCGACCTCTACCCTGAGAATGGCTTCCTGAAAGGTGGTAGCACAGATAATGTGGCAATGGAATATGGCTTAAAATTCCATATCGACTGGCTGAAAGGACAAAAGACGGGCTTCTTCGTGGATCAACGCGAGAACCGCGCACTGCTGGAACGCTATGCTAACGGACGTTCTGTGCTGAATATGTTCTGTTATACCGGTGGCTTCTCTGTTTATGGTATGCGTGGTAATGCCGAACTGGTACATTCTGTAGACAGTTCCGCCAAGGCTATTGACCTCACGAACAAGAATGTAGAACTGAATTTCCCCGGTGACACCCGCCATGCCGCTTTTGCCGAAGATGCTTTCAAATACCTGGATCGTATGGGCGACCAGTACGACCTGATAGTTCTGGATCCACCCGCATTTGCCAAACATCGCGATGCCCTGCGCAATGCGCTGCAAGGTTACCGCAAGCTGAATGTGAAAGCTTTCGAAAAGATCAAACCGGGCGGCATTCTATTCACCTTCTCCTGCTCACAAGCTGTCAGCAAAGAAAACTTCCGCACGGCGGTCTTTACGGCTGCCGCAATGTCAGGTCGCAGTGTGCGTATTCTGCACCAACTGACGCAACCGGCTGACCATCCGGTAAGTATTTACCACCCCGAAGGAGAATACCTGAAAGGGTTGGTGCTATATGTGGAATAAATCTTCTGATAACAAATAATACAGTTGTGTGCATCAAAGGAACGATGCACACAACTTACGTACTTCATTCCAGCGATCTTGCGTGCGCTGATCGGCACGCGCCACCTGCATATTATATCGCGTCTGCATATTGAGCAACATTTCAGGATCAAGCCCCAAAGCTGCTTCAAAAAGCAAAGCAAGTTCCGTATTAACCGGGCGCTTACCGTTCAGCACCTCATTCAACTGTGAATACGAAATTCCCATCTGGCGTGCCAAGGCGCGCTGAGAAATCTTCCGGTATTCAACTTCGTCTTTTAATATTTCACCGGGATGCGTAGGGCAAAACGGAGTGAGTTCATTTGCAAGCATAGTCATACTCTACTTATTTATAATGGTTAGACAATTCTATAACATTACATATACTTATGATCGTTTCAGCATCTGCTACAACTCTCACAGTAAACTCTATGCGGTATTTTGAAGTTACCCGTATTGAAGAAAGTCCTTCCTTGTCTCCCACCAAAACCTCGTAATTCAAAGAGTTGTGCTTATACAAGGATTCAGCATTCTTCGATGCAATCAGTGTATCAATACACCTTTTATATCGTTTTATCACATCCGGCTGAAAACGATGTTTCTTATCACTACATTTACCGGAAACATAGAGTTCCTTGAGATATTCTTTATCAAATGTAACTAACATAAGCAGTAGTTTGTTCGTTGCAAAGATAGAGATTTAAAACAAAATGTTCACTAAATTGCGAACATTTTATTTTCAGAACTCTTCGTTCTATTCCCCTCCTACTGTATAATCCGACTCATTCTTCACCCCAATAATCTGTCTTTGATTGATATCGGTATGGAAGAGTGCGTCCAGTTCTTTCCAGGCCAACTGTTCGGTAGGGTGAAAAGCATCAGACTTCATATACCGAAGCAAGGATGTACGAAACTGATTGCCTTCAGGTGTCCCTGCAATGGCTTGCAGATCGATCATGCAAACTAACAGCTTTCCCTTTCCTACAGCAAATTCAAAGACCAGTCCCAGTTTATGGTTGCGCTCAATGTTATCGACCACCTGAATAAGCGGACGATACTCACCACGGGTTGCATTCAGTATCATGGGACGGGAATTACGGGTAATACTCCACCATTGCCAATCACTGTGACATTCAGTCGGAAAGTATTTCAATAACAGATGTCCGGGATCAGTCAATATGGAAAGTGTACCGGGAGAAACTTCTTTTCCGGCATTTTCCGAAATAGTCTTAAACATAGAGTAATTCCAGTAATCAGGGGTAAACATTCCTCCAACACTCTGTGCTACGATACTATCATGATCGGGAATCAACAGAACGGACGCTCCGCTTTCCAACCTTTTTCGCAGATCATCGTTCAGGAAAGAAGCCACATGAACAGAACCTTCCGACTCGGCAGTTTCATCAGGATATACCCAAAGATGATAATAGTTGCGATACTTACCGGTGGTCAATGTCAGAGTCAGGCGTTGGGCTTCTTTCAGTCCGGAAAGTGAAAGATCAATACTGCCCGCCTTTCCTACTTTGCCCTGAGGAATGGAGGCCATGAGTACTCCATCACGTTTCCATACCCCATTATCAGATACTAAACTCCAGCGAACAGGCTCATTCCAATCGCCTTCCACATAATTAGAAAGAGCAACATCTATGTGAAGCGGCTGAGTATTCAGCCAACAATGATCCTTCATCAATGCCAAAGGAACAAGGGGTGCACAGAAACCATAAAAAGTTTCGGGGGCAACGATACCTTTACTATCCATAAAAGCATCCAGAATACCCACTAATGCGGAACCTTGTCCGGGATAATCCTGCAAATCGAGCAACTGGAAGCCACCAAAACCGGGAGTACGGAAAGCATATTCCATATCTGCCTTGTAACATTCAATGGAAAAGTGTCCGGTAGCCTGGTGAAAAGTTTTTGCCTGAGAAGAAAGATGGTTCTCTTTCAGACGATCACGAAAAATCTCAAGATTATAAGGATGAAGCACCCCGGTATATTTCTCTATCTGACTGTAATCGGGATAGATTTGAAACTGACAGTTTTCATGCCCCACTACAGGGCGGGGACAGTGCGCAATGGCACCGGAATAGTCTTTATCCGTAGCCGGACGCGTATTATTCAAAATGCCACCCTTCTCAGCATCTACGTACGCAAAGGAAGTACGTACATGAGTCGTATATCCGTCTCCACCACCTACACGGCAGGTCACAAAGAAATCTTCTCCATCCTGCGGACCTTTCCAACCAAGGTTATTATTGGAACCGAAGCAATACAAATGACGATTATCCAGATTACGGAAATCATCGAGCCATTCACGCACCACATCTATCTCCGCATCCAGTTCATTACCCAAACCCAGCATCATAAATGAAGGATGATTCCCAAAGTGTTCCAGCAACATGTCCCCTTCCCTTTTCAGAAAATCGTTCAGGACCGTATTTTCACGCTTGATATACCCCCACAAAGGCAACTCAATCTGATAATAGATACCTTCTATATCGGCAGCCTCCAGCGCAGCACGCGGCGGAGTGAAAGAATGACAGCGATAATGATTAATACCGTATTGTTTAGCCACGCGGAATACACGTTGCCAGGACGCTACATCCATCGGACCGTAACCGGTCAGGGGAAAAACACAGGCATCATGTTTCCCACGCAAAAAAGTTTTATAACCATTTATCACAAATTGCGTACCCTCCACTTCAAACTTGCGCATACCGAAATCTACCATTCGGCTATCCCGGTTTTTCCCGGCACGGAGCGTAATGTTCAGTTTGTAAAGTGCGGGATGAAATTCACTCCACAGTAATGGTTTATCACCCATATTCACAGGAAGCTCAATCCGATTTCGTCCTTTCTTCAATCGCACGGCAAGTTGCTGGGGAGACAAAGTATGTGTTTCAGGAGTATTCCAGGCATATCCATCGACATCCAGTATCGCTTTTCCGTCTTTGTCCGCATCGACTTCCACTATAACTAATGCTTGTTTCTTATCCACTTCCGGATATACCTGCACCGACTGGATATAAGAAACCGGAACTGCTTCGATATAAAATTCTCCCAGAATGCCGTTCCAATTCGTTTGCGTAGCATCTGTCCAGGCATGAGAGCCCTGTATTTCTTTAGGGACAGAAGTCGGTGAATTATCGATCCTGATTTTCAGCTGATGCTTCCCTACTGCCAGGGCAGGCAGCTCATACCGGTGAGGCGCATACAGATGACCATAGCTACCGATACTGTCACCATCTACCCACACAGTACTTGGTTTGGTACGCTCCATCATCAAAAACAGTTTCTTACCCCGGAAACTCTCAGGGATATTTATTTCACGGGTATAAATCACTTTACCACTATAAGGATAGAGACGTGTTAACTGATACGTCACCAGCGTATCCCGGTTCCTTTCACCCAGTCGGTTTTCATCTGTCGTACCGGGCAGGCGACAGGTACCTAAAGAACTCTCCCACTCTCCCGCTAACTGGATTTGCTCCCGCAAAGAAGTGTAACCTTGTGCAGTAATCTGTGCCATCATGCTCATACATAACGCAGCAGTCAATAAGATTCTGTTTTTCATCATTTCTCGATTTATGAAGCAAAGGTAAGCAAGGGATAGAAGATTAACTAATACTATCTTTGCCAAAAATGCACTTTACTCTCTCATAAATGGGACAAAAGCTACCCTATAATCTAAAAGATGTTAAACCAAAGAAGAAAATTAGTAAAACGTTATGTTGTATAACATAAAACCTCTACATTTGCACTGTGTTTTTCATGGTATTAGATTTAAGGTTAATAAAGATTGGCTGTCTGGGATAGATAGCCTTCTTTTTTTTGAAAAGAAAACACACAAATTAGAAAAGTCATGAGTATAAAAGTTCGTTTGATTATCATGAACTTCCTGCAATTCTTCGTATGGGGGTCATGGTTAATTTCATTAGGAGGTTACATGGGTAGAGAACTACACTTCGAAGGAGGCCAAATCGGCGCAATCTTCGCAACCATGGGCATTGCCTCTCTAATTATGCCCGGCATCATTGGTATCATTGCCGATAAATGGTTCAATGCTGAACGTTTATACGGACTTTGCCACATTATAGGAGCCGCATGCCTTTTCTATGCCTCTACCGCTACGGGATATGACCAGATGTATTGGGCAATGTTACTCAATTTATTGGTATATATGCCTACTTTATCACTGGCCAATACAGTTTCATACAATTCACTTGAACAATATAAGTGTGATCTGATCAAGGATTTCCCACCCATTCGCGTATGGGGAACCATTGGGTTTATCTGTGCGATGTGGGCAGTAGACCTTACCGGATTCAAGAATTCAAGCGCCCAACTTTATGTAGGTGGTGCATCTGCATTAATGCTGGGCCTGTATGCTTTCACCCTGCCGGCATGTAAACCTGCCAAGACCGGAAACAAATCACTGCTTTCTTCTTTAGGGCTGGATGCATTTGTATTATTCAAAAGAAAGAAAATGGCTATTTTCTTCTTGTTTTCCATGCTTCTGGGAGCAGCGTTACAGATTACCAATACGTATGGTGACCTTTTCCTGGGTAGTTTTGCCAGTATTCCGGAATACGCAGATTCCTTTGGCGTGAAACATTCGGTTATCCTGCTATCCATCTCACAAATGTCCGAAACATTGTTTATTCTTGCCATACCTTTCTTCCTGAGACATTTCGGAATCAAGCAGGTAATGCTGATTAGTATGTTTGCATGGGTATTCCGGTTCGGATTGTTCGGCTTTGGAGATCCGGGATCCGGTTTGTGGATGTTAATCCTATCCATGATCGTTTATGGCATGGCATTCGATTTCTTCAACATTTCGGGTTCGTTATTTGTTGAACAAGAAACCAGTTCCAATATCCGCGCCAGTGCCCAAGGATTATTCTTTATGATGACCAACGGTTTGGGCGCTATTATTGGAGGATACGCCAGCGGTGCCGTAGTAGATGCTTTCTCAGTATACGCCGACGGCAAACTGGTAAGTCGTGAGTGGCCTGAGATTTGGCTTATTTTTGCTGCTTACGCACTGGTCATCGGTATATTGTTCGCCTTGGTGTTCAAATACAAGCACCGGCCGGAAGAAGCAGTAAATAAAAAGTAAGTAAGCAAGTGGTTGGCAGTTGCCGCCACTCGGAAAAAGATTATGGATAAAAAGAAAAAAATAGAACTGGAAGTACTAAACATCTCCAACAGTCAGGAACAGGCAGGAGCTTATGCCCTCGTATTGGGAGAAGTGGACGGTGCCCGTCAATTACCGGTTATCATCGGTGCGGCAGAAGCACAAGCGATGTTAATCAGCCTGAAGGGAATTGTTCCGCCACGCCCGTTGACCCACAACCTTTTTGCTTCATGCTTGGAAGTATTAGGGGTAAACATGATGCGTGCCCTTATCTACAGGGTAGACAACGGTGTATTCTATTCTTATATCTATCTGAAAGCAGACGATGCTATCATTCGTATGGACGCCCGTACATCAGATGCAGTCGCAATGGCTTTACGGATGAAAGCTCCGATCTTTATCTACGAAGAAATTCTGGAGTCGGAACAACTTAAAACCGGAAAGGAAAGCGAAGCGGGAAGCATAGCTCCTATGGGAGAGAATCCTTCTCCACACGAAGATGAATTCTTCCATGGAGATACAATGGAAATGCTGCAAAAAGCTTTGCAGGAAGCTATAGCCAATGAGAATTACGAACGCGCCGCCCACATCAGGGATGAAATTTCCAAACGAAAAGAACAGTAATAAACTTATGCACGTATTCTATACACCCGACATACAAACCCGTGCCGAACTTCCCGAAGAAGAAGCCCAGCACTGTGTCCGCGTACTGCGCCTTAATATCGGTGATCAGATTACGCTGACAGACGGTAAAGGTAATTTCTATCGCGCAGAAATCAGTGCCGCCACCAATAAACGTTGCATGGTAAACATCCTGGAAACCATTTATCAGGAACCTTTATGGAACGGGCATCTGCACATTGCAATGGCCCCTACCAAGAATATGGACCGTACAGAATGGTTTGCAGAAAAAGCGACTGAGATAGGCTTCGATGAACTGACTTTCCTGAACTGTCGTTTCTCTGAACGGAAAGTCATCAAAACAGAGCGTATCAGCAAGATATTGGTATCTGCCATCAAACAATCCCTCAAAGCACGTTTGCCACAACTGAACGAGATGACGGATTTCAATAAGTTCATCACACAGCCCTTCAAAGGGCAAAAGTTCATTGCGCACTGTTATGAAGGAGAAAAACCGCTGCTGAAAGATGTGTTCCGCAAAGGAGAAGACGCACTGGTATTGATAGGTCCGGAAGGGGATTTCAGTGAAAAAGAAGTACAAAAGGCTATAGAAAACGGCTTTACTCCCATCAGTCTGGGTAAGTCGAGGCTACGCACAGAGACGGCTGCTCTGGTAGCTTGCCATACACTGAACTTGCAAAATCAATGATAATCACATTTTAATAAGAATTGTATGAAGAAAAGTTTGTTTCCCCGTTTGGCGTTGATGGCTGTAGTGGTAGCTCTTATCAGCGCATGTTCCGAGAAGAAGTTCGAATATACGAATGTTATTCCTGCCAATGCCTCTACGGTAGTCAGTATCAACATGAAATCATTGGTTGATAAAGCAGGGCTCAATGACAAGGAGAACAAAGAAGCGCAGCAAAAGCTGACTGATGCTATGAAGAGTGGCATGAATGCCGCAACATTCCAACAAGTGGAAATGATTATGAAAGATCCGAAGAAATCGGGAATCGACGTATCGGCACCTTTATATGTTTTCAATACTGAGACATTTCCCACTACTGTAATTGCAAAAGTCAGCAACGAGGACGACCTGCACGCGCTGCTGGAAACATTAGAGAAAGAGAAAGTTTGTCAGCCCCTGGCAAGTGGAGATGGCTTTCAGTTCACGCAAATGGGTAATCAGGTATTCATGGCATACACTCCTTCAGTACTTATGCTAACTAATTACAAAGGTACTACCCAACTAGAAAAAATCAAGCAAGATATTCCTGCACTGCTGAAACAGACCAATGAAAACAGTATTGTTTCAACTGCCGTTTTCAAGAAAATGCAGAAAATGGGTGGGGATATCGATGCTATGCTCTCTCCGGCAAGTCTGATAGGTCCTTACGCCAATATGATCAAAGAAAGTGATATGCCTTTTAACATGAAGGATCTGAAGATGTTGGGAAGTCTTTCTTTCGAAAAAGGTAAGATCAGCATGAAATATGAGAACTTCACTGAAAGTCCTGAACTGCAAGCCTTGTTCGATAAGCAAAAGAAAGCAACCTGCCCCATAGAGAATACTTTCCTGAAATATTTCCCGAAATCGACTCTGATGTATATCAGCGCAGGTATCAACGGAGAGGAATTCTATAACCTGCTACTGGAGAACGAGCAATTCCAAAAGAACTTCTCCATTGCCAAGGCCAATGAAGTAAAAGAGTTGTTCGGCACATTCCAGAAAGATATGGCAATGGGACTGATAAACTTCACAATGGACAATGCTCCCACTTTCCTGATGTACGCCAGCGTAAAGAGTGCGACACCCGTACAATTACTGTATGAAAAGAAGAATGAACTGGGCTTGAAACGTGGAGAAGATATCCTGAAACTGGGTGAGAACGAATATGTATATAAGTCCAGAATGCTGAATATATTCTTTGGTGTCCGCAATAATAGCTTGTATGCTACGAATGACGAAATGTTGTACAAGAGCATAGATAAAACAGTTAATCCTTCAATCAAAGATACCGAATTTGCATCTAATATCAAAGGTAAGAATGGTGCTTTCGTTATTAATACAGAAGCGGTTCTCGCTTTGCCGATTGTGAAAATGCTGTCGGAATACGGTGGTTCACAATATGCAACGGCTTTTGTTCTGGTTGATAAGATAGCTTATGTAGAAGCAACCGGCAATTCCAATAATGATGCAGACATGGTCATTCAGCTGAAAGACAAGAATGTAAATGCATTGAAACAGATTGTAAACTTCATCAAAGGGTTTGCAGGCATCTAATCCCGATAAATAATGGAAATCATTCATCTGAGGCAAACACTTCCCCAAGTGTTTGCCGACCGGGATGCCATCACATCCGACGTGTGGCATCAAGACCTTGTGCTACGAAAAGGAGAGCGTTATCTGATAGAAGCTGCTTCCGGCACAGGTAAATCTTCTCTGTGCAGCTATATCTACGGATATCGCCACGATTACCAAGGTATTATCAACTTTGATGAACGCAATATCCGCTCGCTCTCCATTCATGAGTGGGTAGAACTGCGAAAACATTCGCTGAGCATGCTGTTCCAGGAGCTGCGCATTTTCCCGGAGCTGACGGCTTTGGAAAACGTTCAGTTGAAGAACCGACTCACCAATTATAAGAAGAAAAAAGAAATCCTTGCGCTTTTTGAAACACTCGGTATCGCTGAGAAAGTAAACGAGAAAGCCGGAAAGTTATCTTTCGGACAACAGCAACGTGTAGCCTTCATCCGTGCCCTCTGCCAACCGTTCGATTTCATCTTTCTGGATGAACCTATCAGCCACCTGGATGATGATAACGGCACACTTATGGGACGCATGCTGACCGAAGAAGCCGAACGGCAAGGCGCAGGAATAATTGTTACTTCCATTGGAAAACATATAGAATTAGAATATAATAAAGTGATGAAACTATAAATGATAATTTCAATGAACAAGCTTGTTTGGAAACTTCTTCGCCAGCACATCAGCATCGGACAATTAAGTGGCTTTTTTCTCGCCAACATCTTCGGTATGCTGATTGTACTGTTGAGCGTGCAATTTTATAAGGATGTTCTTCCCGTCTTCACGCAGGGAGACAGTTTCATGAAGAAGGATTATATCATCGCTACCAAAAAGATCAGCACTCTTGGCAGCATTACCGGACAAAGCAATACTTTTTCCAAAGATGAAATCAAGGAGCTGGAAGCACAACCTTTTACACGCAGCGTAGGCGCCTTCACACCTACCCTTTTCAAAGTGTCGGCAGGGTTGGGAATGCAACAGGCCGGTATCCGTATTTCTACGGATATGTTTTTTGAATCTGTTCCCGATGCTTTTGTCGATGTCAGCCTGGACAAGTGGCACTTTGATGAAGGTACACAAACCATACCTATCATCATTCCCCGCAATTATCTGAACCTTTACAACTTTGGGTTTGCGCAAAGCCGCAACTTGCCGAAATTATCGGAAGGTGTGATGGGACTGATACAAATGGATATCAACATGCGTGGCAACGGACGTGTAGAACAATACAAAGGAAATATCGTCGGTTTCTCCAACCGGTTGAATACCATCCTTGTTCCTCAATCTTTTATGGAGTGGGCAAATCAGAATTTCGCCCCCGAACGGGAAGCGCAACCCTCCCGCCTCATCGTGGAAGTGAAGAATCCCACAGATACAGCCATCACCGACTACTTCCAACAAAAGAACTATGAAACCGAAGGAGACAATCTGGATGCCGGAAAAACAACCTATTTCCTCCGCCTCATCACAGGCATTGTTTCGGGAGTAGGACTATTTATCAGTATCTTGTCTTTTTATATCCTGATGTTAAGTGTATTCTTGCTGCTTCAGAAGAATACGGCAAAGTTAGAAAACCTGCTATTAATAGGTTACAGTCCTTCTAAAGTCGCATTGCCCTATCATGTATTGACCGTAGGCCTGAATTTACTGGTACTGCTCCTCGCCGTCATTGGTGTAGTCTGGTTAAGATCTTACTACACCGGAGTCCTGCAAACTCTTATTCCACAACTGGAAACAGGCTCTCTTCTGCCCTGTATCCTTGCCGGAAGTATCTTATTTTTAGTGGTATCCGCTTTAAACATCCTCCTGATACGAAAGAAAGTTCTCTCCATCTGGAAAGGAAACAAATGATTACTGTTTTTAGGCTCCAAGAGTAGCAACTTACATTTTTATCCATACCTTTGCGCCCGAAAAGTAAAGAGTATGATAAAACGAAAAATAACCAAAGTAATAGTAGCATGTCTCATGCTGCTATTTCTTTTATCAACAGGTATTTTCATCTTCCGGGGAAGCCTACTGCGCCATATCGCAGATAAACGCATTACCAGACTGGAACAGCGTTACGGGTTAGACATCAGTTACAACAAACTCCACATGAAGGGGTTGAATACGATCTCTATCGACGGCCTGAATGTGGTTCCACAGAAAAGAGATACATTGCTTTCCCTTCAATCTCTCAATATCCGTATCGGTCTTTGGAAACTGCTGTGGGGAGATATCAAGATCAAAGAAGTCCGTCTGGACGGACTCTCACTCAATTTCATAAAAAAAGACTCTACAGCCAACTATGATTTCCTTTTCCTGCCCTCTTCCGAAGTAACTGCCTCCAATGAAAGCAATACCAGTACCGATTACACCCGTCGCATCAATACAACATTAAATCTCCTTTTCGGCCTGTTACCCGGAAACGGTGAACTCACCCATCTTACAATCACTGAGCGGAAAGACCGTAATTTCGTCAGCTTCCGTATTCCCCGCTTTGTGATTGACGACTATCATTTCCAATCAGAAATAACAGTTCTGGAAGATAGCCTGAACCAACAATGGAATACCGAAGGAGAATTTAATCCTTCGGAAAGGCGATTGCATGCAACTTTACATGCTCCACAACTGGCTGTTCCTTATATCCACCGCCGATTCGGTGCAGAAGTACAGTTCGACAGTCTGACGTGCAACTTCTCACAGGAAAAAACTAACAACGGGCTTACATGTCTGGTTGGTCAGTCGGAAGTACGGGGATTGCAGGTATATCATAAGCGGTTGTCGCCCGAAACAATCAACCTGGATCGCGGACAACTGGATTTCCACGTAAATGTCAGTCCGCAAGCCGTAGAACTGGACAGTACCAGCCTTGTACGTTTCAATGCACTGACCTTCCATCCTTATTTAAAGGCAGAACGTATCGGAAAAAGTACAGACAAGAAAGAGTGGCATTTTATAGCTTCTGTCCGGAAACCCTGGTTCCCTTCGGAAGAGTTGTTCGGTTCATTGCCCAAAGGACTTTTCGAAAACCTGGAAGGTCTCGGCACTACCGGACAATTAGCTTATCACTTTCTATTGGATGTGGATTTCTCTCAACTGGATAGCTTGAAGTTTGAGTCGGAACTGAAAGAAAAAGATTTCCGTATTCTCCATTATGGAAAAACGGATTTAGGTAAGATGTCCGATGAGTTTATCTATACAGCGTACGAGAACGGACAGCCCGTATACACCTTCCCAGTCGGTCCGTCATGGGAGAATTTCACACCCTTGGACAGTATCTCTCCTCTGCTGCAAATGTCTGTCATGCAGAGCGAGGACGGAGCTTTCTTCTATCACCGGGGATTCCTGCCGGATGCCATGCGAGAAGCTCTGATTCATGACCTGGAAGTTCGCAAGTTTGCCCGCGGAGGTAGCACGATTTCCATGCAATTGGTGAAGAATGTCTTCCTGAACCGTAACAAAAACATTGCCCGCAAACTGGAAGAAGCGCTTATCGTCTGGCTCATCGAAACCGAGCACCTCACTCCGAAGGCACGCATGTACGAAGTTTACCTGAACATAGCGGAATGGGGGCCTATGGTTTACGGCATCCACGAAGCGGCATCTTTCTACTTTAACAAACGCCCCTCACAGTTAAGTTTAGAAGAAAGTATTTTCCTGGCTTCTATCGTTCCTAAACCGAAACACTTCAAAAACTCATTTACGGCAGATGGGCGGCTGCAAGAAAGCCAGGAAGGCTACTTCCGTCTGATTGCGGAAAGATTAGCCAAGAAAGAAGTGATAACCGATGCACAAGCGGCACAGGTAAATATTAATAATGTGGTACTAAAAGGAGTGGCTAAATCAAGTTTCGTAAGTGAAAGTTGGCAATAAAGCAAAACGGGAAAGTAATGAGTTTTCACCACAGAGTAACACAGAGTTTCACGGAGTTCTATTCTTTTGATTTCAAATTGATTAAACTCTGT
>PPYF01545822.1_pt1 | contig 22473 bp, 14 predicted proteins | sample 1559871 | NCBI WGS metagenome assembly PPYF01 (sample SAMN08240021, study PRJNA423297) | Human gut metagenome, whole genome shotgun sequencing project.
GGTCGCCCCTACGCTCTCCGTGTAAGTGCCGATCGTACCAATCTATCTTGCAACCGCGCTACAGCGCATCTCATTGTAGAAGTGATAGATGAAAAGGGTGTCGTAGTGAAATTAGGCGATAATGACATTACTTGTACCATCGAAGGTCCGGCACATTTACTGGGGCTCGAAGGTTCCGATAACAGCGACATGAGTGACTACACCGATAATCGCCATCGTGCCTTCCACGGACGTCTACTCACCTACATACAGACCACAGGTGAGAAAGGTCAGATTCGCGTAAAGTTTACTTCACCACTTTTACAAGGAACAGAGATTGTCTTGAATGCTAAATAATCCTCTAAAAACAAATATTTATATGAAATACAAAGTATTATTACTCGCCCTCGCCGCAATAACTACTTCGTGTTCACCACAAGCAGATATAAACTATCAGATTATTCCCGAACAGCCTCAGCAAACCATGGATCATTTCAGTGCTTCGGATGCCTGGAGCATGCACATCATAGGCAAATGGCCTCAGGAGAAACAGGACCAAGTAGCTGACTGGTTGTTCAGTACTGACAATGACGCTAACGGAAAGCCCAAAGGAATCGGGCTTTCTCTGTGGCGTTTCAATGTAGGTGCAGGAAGTACGGAACAGGGCGAAGCCAGTCAGATAGGCTCCCCTTGGATGCGTACCGAATGTTTCCTGCAACCGGACGGAAGTTATGACTGGGACAAACAACAGGGACAGCGTAATTTCCTCCGATTAGCAAAGGAACGTGGAGTCAATAAATTCCTTGCTTTCCTAAACTCTCCACCCGTTTATTTCACTCAAAACGGGCTTGCCACCAATACCGGACGTGGCGGCACACTGAATCTGAAAGCGGAACATTATGAAGACTTCGCCCGTTTTCTGGCAAATGTGATAAAAGGAGTTGAAAAGAAAGACGGCATTAAGTTCGATTACCTCTCCCCTTTCAACGAACCGGACGGACACTGGAATTGGATAGGTCCCAAACAAGAAGGTACCCCGGCAACAAAGAAAGAAATTGCCCGTGCCGTACGCCTCATCAGCAAAGAGTTTGTGAAAGAGGGTATTGATACGGAAATCACCATCTGCGAAGCGTCAGACTATCGTTGTATGTTCTCCACACATATGACAAACCATGAACGTGGATACGAAATACAATCTTTCTTCTGCCCCGACAGTGTAGATACTTATTTGGGAAACACCCCGAATGTCCCCCATCTCATTGCAGGGCACAGCTATTGGACCAATACACCTTTAGAAAGTCTGAGAGATTACCGTCGTCAGTTACGTGATACATTGGACAAATACAAAGTTGACTTCTGGCAAACGGAAACCTGCATTATGGGGAACGATGAAGAAATTGGCGGAGGCGGTGGATTTGATCATACAATGAAAACAGCCCTCTATGTGGCCCGTATCATTCATCACGACATTGTTTATGCAGGAGCACGTAGCTGGCAGTGGTGGCGTGCCATAGGAGGTGACTACAAAGACGGATTGCTACGCGAATACACTGATCCCGATCTTCATGACGGTAAAGTGGAAGACTCCAAATTATTATGGATATTAGGTAATTACAGCCGCTTTATACGCCCGGGAGCTGTACGCATGTCTATTAAGGCAACAGACAAATCCGGACAGGTAATCCCGGAAGGAGATACTGATCCCCAAGGACTCATGTGTTCTGCTTATCAGAATACAAACGGACAATGGGTAATGGTAGTTATCAACTACGCTGATCAGGAGAAAAATTTCACTTTCAAAGTGGATGGTTCCAAAGTAAAGTCATGGCAAGGCTACCGCACCTCAGATGAAGCAGGTGAAGATCTTCTACCCATTAAGAAACTGAAAAACGAACAGATAGCAGTAATTCCTGCACGTTCCGTTATCACTTTTGTTTCTCAGGATTAAGAGATTTCACCACAGAGTAACACAGAGGTTTCTTCCAATGGCAGACGGGCAAGTATCTTCAGCCAACGTAGCGGCCAGTAATTCTTTTCTTCATGGTCAGAAATATTCCAGTCGGCAGGTAAATATACCACTATCTCCGCACGCTCCAGCTTATACTCAGCCAGTTCCTTAGGTACATTCATCCGATGGGCACCCATGCCCGATGTGACCAGCGTGTAATAATTCCTTTCAGCCGTCGGCTCGACAATAAAGATATCCACATGGATATCCGGTGAGGCGATCTCATGGAACACATGATCCGAATGACCGAAGAACTTGTCAATATGCGCTTCAAGAGCATCCAATTCCTCCTCTTCGTACATCTCAGGATTATGAGGCAAAACACCATTCTTACAATTTTCAATGTATTCCTTCGCATCTTCATCGCTGGGATCCAATTCCAATGAACGTTCAAAGGCTTTCTGCGCCTTATCCAGTTGGTTCAGATAATAATAAGCATAACCCAGTCGATAGAACCAAAGCGCATCTTCCTTACATTCTTCCTTTACTGAAAGAAGCTGTTCAATGGCTTCATTATAATTCCCCTGATTATTGTATGAGCGCGCCAGAAGCCCCGTCAATTCCGCAGTTCTCTCCTCTTCAGGAACTTTCAGAATAGCGTCAATTATCTTCTGTTCTTCATCGTCCGCGTTCCATTGTTCTATTTGCTGAAGCAACTTATCATGCTTGTTCGTTTTGGTAGCAGTCAGATGATCAATAAAGTCAGCTGAAAAGCCCATTGCTTCATCCTTTCCCTCGCACGAAAGAGTAAACAGGGTGAACTGATGTTCAGTGATAATCTGGCACTGGCACACATATTCATCACTGTCTTCTTCTCCACCCAGATCATAAAGCCTGCACTTACCGTTTTCAAAAAACTTCTCTTCAATCAGCACATTCTCATCGTCTTCCAGATAAGTTTTCTATAATAAACGAATTGATTTCCATATCTTCTTCGCTACGCGCGGAAGGCATAAAATAGCAATCTTCCCACAAGGCACTCAAAGCCGTATTCCGATAGAATAATGCATCACGCTCTTCATTATTCCACATGAAAAATTCGCTTGCCAACCTCTCGATACCTTCATCTTTTATCCGTTCGACTAAGTGCTCCGGACATATTCTTCCGAAAGGAGATACCACCGTTCCTTCTATCCCACGGGGCATGTACTTATTGCAATCCCAACAAATGGCAGACATGCTGCAATTCTCCTTCATACGTTCACGACAGAGTTCTACAATGGCGTTCAACCAACGATAGAAATGTTCGGAACGCATCCGCTCAAAGTCCCTGTGCTCATAATATTCCGTATCGTCCTCCACCTCAGTAGAGAAGTCTCTCAGTTCTACCAACTCGTCAACGATATCTATCGCAGCCTTATGAAAACCTGCTCCCAACAGGTTAGTCTGACAATCACCTATGACAGCTATATCATCTTCTTCCTGTTCATAATTGAAGAATATATTTCCTAAACGGCAGACTGATAATTCAGAATAATCTTCTGTATGACTGACAGATGCCTCGTGCCGGGCGGCAACTACATCCAACAATTTCTGGAATGAAGAAATACTTTTGCATTTCGTTGTTAATCTGAAACCTATACTCATGGTTGTGATATATTTATAATTATAGATTCATTTTATTCCTCAGACTCGTCATCCTCCGTTTCATACAGTCTGCACAAGTCACTACCCTGACGGAAGTCGGAAAGATAGAAGTGATATTGGGGATAGTCTTTCAGAAATGGAACAATCTTTTCCATAAATGCCGACTCATCAAACAAAAGAAGATCAATATAGCAGGTACCGGTACCGATAGCTCCCCCTAATAAAAGTCCCAAACCTTCCGGTTCAAGCAATTCCGCCGCCAGGCGGTCTTCCAGTTCATAACGGAAATCCAGCACTTTCTTCCCATCACCTTCTTCCTTATTTTCATAGGGGAAAGCGATAAATACAGCCTGCGCACCAAATCCATTCAAACGGTCGAACAGTTCTGTGGAACCATTATAATAATTGGCCACCAAAGGCTGGAAGCAGGAGCTGCCTGCCATGACGTCAAAACGTAATTCCTCGTTCTCCTGAGGCTCAAAACGATAGCTGGTATAGACTTGCTGCGGATTATCAAATATCTTCTTACCATGAGCCTTTAATGTATCTGTAATGTAGGCTCTGAGTTCAGGAAGCTTTATCATATTCTCCAATGGAGCATCTGCACGCTCCACACTGGCAATATACTGGTAAGAAAGTCCCTCACCCAGCATAATCTCCATCATGATATAATAAGCATTATAGCTTTGTGCTTCTTCCAGAGAGCATAACTGTTCTTCATAGAAATGGATATTGAAAGCATTGATATCTTCCTGATAAGCAGCAGATACCTGCACCTGAGCCATATCTACATTCGCCCCATACATGCCGAAAGAGAAACTTGCATCCGTCCCCTGATTGAAAGGAAAAAAGTGCCATTTATCCTTGAATTGTGCAGGCATTTGCGACACAATGTAGGGATAGAGATAGAACAAATGTGTATTGCCCTCTACGGAGAATGTGAATTCATAGTCTCCACCCAGCTTTTTCATATTCACCCAGGTTGTTATATGCACGTGCCAGCAAACCTGTAGCTTCAGAATCTCTTTCTTCAGGCGAAATCTGTCCTAACATATCAACAATTCTACCATGCTCGTCAGTTTCTGTCCAAGCATCAATTTGTTTCCTTAATGTTTCATCCATTGTTCATTGTGGTTTAATGATGTCCAAAGATATAAAAACTCAGTTTATCCACTCTATAAACTGCCATAAAAAATTACAATTGGATAATGGCTATTTTATAGAAACCATGACAAATTGCAAATTCTATTCTGTCAATTTGCTTTTCCAAAGAACTTTTATTTAGTATTTATTCAGGAAGATACCCAAAAGGTAGGATAAATGTCATTATATTCACAAGAGAAAGAGCAAGAAGTACAATGAACTCTGTTTTATTTTCAATTGCATCCAAAAATGTCTGCGGAAATGGACGTACCCAATGGTGTTCATCAACATTAGCCGCATTAGGATTACATTTCTTTATTCTTTTTACAAACTGCTCTTTACCAAAACGCTTTAAATCAAACCACCTCAGTTGTTCCCCTGCCAATTCTCTCGCACGTTCATCCAAAATAAAATCAATATCTTGAATCTGCGACAGGTTGACACACATATTCTCCTCATAACCGGCAACTGCACGGGTCATACGTAACTTATTCATATAATCCAAAGCATCAGATTTATCCGTTTGAGCCCCAGCTTCTGCTACAATCAGATACATTTCAGCGATACGAATCATAAAACCGTCCCGCGTACTTCTATCTTCATCTTTAGAAGCACGTGCAGGGTCTGCAAACTTACATAACTCTAAAGATTGCTTCATGTTTTTAGTAGAACCGTCTGCATTATAAATATCATTTCTGTCAAACAGCTGGTAACGGTTTTCCGCCCAGGCACGTTGCGCAGCAGTTGCTTCCCCTTTAATTATATAAATAGCCGTATCAGCCATTGCCGTGTACTTACCTTTTCCTTTCTCATTATTCATGATCCATAGATGGCGGAAACTGCCACCATAACGTTGATCTCTTTCCTCATCAAACAAGTCAATCAAATAACGGGTTGGCATGTAACGGTTAAACGGACGTCCATATTCTATGGAACGTGTCATACCCGGTTGATCATCATATTTCATGCAGAAAAGCAGATGCGCATTATTTCCTCCATTTCTGATAACTGGTTTATCATCCAATTCCGAATTATACAGCTGATTTGTTGAATAATCGACATACCATATTACTTCATTATTGGAATTTCCATCACTGTTCTTCATATCCCAGATAGAAGCAAAATCTTTAGCCAACTCAAAAGGACCATTGTCTATCACGTCTTTGGCCAAATTATAAGCCTGTTCATACATCTTTGCATCCTTCGTTACACTAGCCCGCGTTAACAGTAGTCTGGCTTTAAGTGCTTTGGCAGTCCATACCGTAACTCGACCACCGTCATTCTGCTGAGTAGATAATTTACTTGTAATAGCCCAGTCCAGATCACTAAACATATGCTGATAAATATCACTTACCGATGTTTTAACCGGATTCATTACGATACTACTTGAAGGCACATCTATGTAATAGGTATCTCCAAATGTTTCAGTCAATATCCAATAATAAAATGCACGCAGTACTCTGGCTTCCGCCTCACGCTTATTCAATGTTGTAGCTAATGTTTCATCTTTCGATGGGTTAGGTACAGTTTCCGCATGATAGATTGCGGTGTTGCACCAGTTTATAGCTGCGTAGAATCGGTCAAAATAAAAGGTACATGCAGAATTGGTACCATCAAGCGACTGCGTATATGCCGCCATATTATTATCCACACATCCGGAAGCTGCTGCTATAATATCCGTTCCAGTTTCACTCAATCCAATGGCATCTTCTTTACCTGCCCAAAAGCGCAATGGGGTATAACATGCATTCACGATGGCATTCAACCCTTCTTCTGTATCATAATATCCCCCTTCGGAAGTTACATCACTATAATTGGTTTCATCTAAGAAACTATCACAACCACTTCCCAGAAACAGCATCAACGATGCTACTAATAATATACTTTTTTTCATAATGTTATTCCTTTAAATACTGAATCGTTTATCAAAAATCCAAATTGACACCAAACACAAGTTGCTTGGTCATAGGGAATGAAATACCTCCTCCACGTTCCGGATCATAATTCTCAATACTACTGAAAGTGAAGAAGTTTTTAGCTGTTGCATAAATGCGTACGCGGTCCAGTCCTATATTCTTCAGTGCTTTTGCTGGAAGATTATAAGCTAAAGTTATATCTCTGATTTTCACAAACGAGCCTTTTTCATATTTCAAGGTTGAAGAATATCTGGTTTTTCCGAATCCGTAAAAACGGTTAGGACGTGGAAAATCGTTTGTGGGATTTTCAGGAGTCCAGTAGTCTACATTCGAACTGTTTTCCAATCCGTCTGGTTTATATCCTCTATTAAATTCATAATCGATCCACTGACCTAAACGGCTGTAAATGAAAAACGAAAATTCAAAATCATGAATGGTAAAAGCATTATTGATACCAAAAGTCACTTTCGGACGTTTACTGTAAATAACACGGTCTTCGGGAGTAATTTCCCCGTCATCATTCGTATCCTGTATCTTTATGTCACCAGGAATCTGCCCGTTCTTAGCAGCTTCTTCCGCTTCATCTAATTGCCAGATACCAATTTTCTTATAATCGTAAAACACCTGAAACGCTTCACCCACAAACCACGAGTTAGCCTCATCTCTCAGTGCTCCCGATGCCAGTTCTTTTATTTTCTCTTTGTTATGAGAAAGCGTAAAATCTGTGGTCCAGGTAAAATTCTTCTTTTGTATATTTACTGAGTTTAGCGTTATATCAATACCAAAGTTTTCCGTCTTACCAATATTTTCCATCACATCAGAGTAACCATTAGTTGATGGGATCTTGCGATTCATAAGAACATTCCTCGTATATGATTTATAGATGTCCAGAGAACCTGACAGACGATTATTGAAGAGTCCGAAATCCACTCCCAAATCGAATACAGAAGTTGTTTCCCACGTCAGATTCTTATTCGACATAGTCTTAGGATACAGACCACTGGCCAGCTCATTATTGAATGAATAAGTAGAAGAGCCCAAAAGACCTATCGTTTGATAAGGATCAATGGCCGATTGACCGGATTCTCCCCAGCTTAAACGAAGTTTCAAGTTGGATAAATTATCAATGTTCTTCAGAAAAGCTTCTTCATTCATTCTCCACGCTAATGCTACAGATGGAAAATATCCCCACTTATGTCCACTGGCAAGTAGTGAAGAGCCGTCTGCACGTAAAGAAGCTGTAAGAATATAACGGTCCATAAACTTATAATTTACACGTCCGAAGAAAGAAGCCAAATTCTCTTCTTGTAAATAACTGTCAATCATAACTTCTTTGGTGTTTGATGCCAGATTATGATAGATATTGCCTCCATAAGTCTGCCCTTTACCTGAAGCCAATGTATATTCTTTACTCTTATAAATCGTACTGGTACCACCCATTATCTGAAAATCATGCTCTCCCAATATCTTCGAATAGATCAGGATGTTTTCCCAGGTAATACCCGATTGAATAGTATGTTCTTTCAATGATTTACTGTCTTTGCCTTCTCCGTCCAAAGAGTTTGCCGAGCAATAATACCCTCTTCTTGAATTCTGAGCATCAACCCCTAATGTTGTTCTGAAAAGAAGATCTTTTGTGATATTCCAGTTCGCATACAAACTGCCAAAGAAACGGGTGCCTTTCGTGTTATCCTTTATTGCCCCCTCCACATCATCCACCAATGGATTGGTCTGAGAATTGTATCCCGGTGCCGGGAATCTTACCACTTCTCCATTTTCATCATAAGGTTTTGATAATGGAACAATCTTATTACACATATTCAACGGATCACGACGTGTGTTTTGATCCTTATAAGTATACGTAATGCTTGTACCTATCTTCAGGGTTTTCAGTAATTCATGATCCAATGCTACCCTGGCATTCAATCGTTTATAATTATCATTCTTGAAAAGCCCATTCTCACCTCTATATCCCAAAGAGATATTGTGTTGTGTCTTGTCTGTACCTCCCGATATGGATAGTTCATAATTCTGATTGAAACCATTGCTCATCATTAAGTCACGATAGTCAGTAGACACTCCTTCTCTAACATATTCCAATTCCTGCGCCACTGTAAAGACCTGATCATCCGGCAAATATTCATTAGTTGTCTGGTCACGGTATGCTTCACGTTTTAACTGTGCATATTCAGCTCCATTCATGATAGATGGATAAGAAGAAATCATATTAACAGAAGCAAAAGCATTCAGAGAAACTTTTGATTTTCCTGTTTTTCCTTTCTTAGTAGTCACGATGATAATACCATTTGCACCACGTGTTCCGTAAATGGCGGTTGAAGATGCATCTTTTAAGACTTCAATAGATTCGATATCCGAAGGGTTAATATCCAGAGTCGTACCATAATCTACTCCATCCACCAATATCAGAGGTTTATTGCTGGCTTTTAATGATCTCTCTCCACGAATAGTGAAACTCAGCTCAGCTCCTGCCTTACCTGAAGAAGAAGTCAGGTCCAATCCTGCAACCTTTCCCTGTAAAGCTTCCAAAGCATTGGTTGTCGGTATAGCTGTGATATCCCGTGACTTTACGGAAGACACAGCACCCGACAAGTCCCTCTTTTTCTGTACACCATAGCCTACAACAACAACTTCATCCAAAGCCTGTGCATCTTCTTTCAAGGTAATAGTAAATGAAGTCTGTTTTCCAACCGGTATAGACTGAGTCAGATAACCGATGTAAGAGACAATTAAAACATCTTTCTCCTTCACATTCGGAATTGCAAATTTACCATCCAAATCCGTAATAGAACCGTTACCGGTTCCTTGCACAGATACATTGACTCCAATCACCGGCTCTCCGGTAACATCTTTCACAATACCGGAAACTTGATGTGTCTGAGCCAGAGACAACAAGCAAAGCATGCTAAACATCAAAGACATACATGCCCTTCGAATAAATACATTCTGATTCATAAAAAAGTGCTTTTAAAATTAGTAAATAAGGTATTTGTTTTTCTATTCATATGAAAAGCTGAAGGTAGCAGGAGTATCTGCTTTTAACACTATTTCCTGCATTTCCGCTTCCCGCAATTGAATTTTTACGTTCTGATCTATTTTAGATAATAAAGTGACTTTCACTTCCTTTTCATTCCATGACAGCTCTTGCACTATAATTCCACCTCTCAAGGCTACTCCGTTTATATGCCCACTGCGCCATTGCTGAGGCTTACATGGTAAAAGGGATATCAGACCCGGTTCCGAGTAAACCAACATTTTCATCACTAAAGACGGGTATCCTCCGCAGATGTCCAGATTGAATGTTTTTTTAGGATCGTGGGTTGAAACCATATTATTATTCCAATAACTGTTTCCCAACCAGGTCAGCATATCATAAGCCGTCTCGGATTCACCTAAAGCACACGCAGAGAAAGCCAGTTGAATCATACCGAACGCCATGATTCCGCCATTGTCTTGCCGGCGTATTTCCATCCTACGATTAACGGCCCGCTTACATCCTTCTAGCAAATCCTTATCTTTCATAATAAGGGGATCATGAAAATCATACAGTCCGAATAAGTGAGAAGCGTGGCGATGTTTATGATTGTCCTGCAAGTCCTTCCACATCCATTCTCTGATTTCTCCATTCTCATTCAGCATATAAGAAGGCATTTTGGCCTGCATAGACTCCCATACCGGAATTTTATCCTGATTGACACCCAAAACCTGACTGGCTTCTATAACTGAGCGCAACAAAGCATTAGCTGCCATCACATCCATCGTGGCATTTATACAAGCCTGACTGGGATGATTTGCCGGATGATTTTCAGGAGAATATGAAGGATTAAAAACATACTTCCCATCAGCCCCTTCTTTCAGAAAGTCTTCATAAAACAAGGCGGCCTGTTCCATGAATGGAAGTGCCCGTTTCTGCAAAAACTCTTTGTCCAGGGTATACATATAATAGTCATAATAGAAGAGTGAGTACCATGCCGCTCCGGTCACCCAGAAAGTCATCGGCCAGGTAGCATCAAAATGATTATTTAAGCCATGTGAACTAAAACGTGACGGAACATGAATACCACGGCAGTTATAAAGCTCACGTGCATTCACCTTAAAATCTTCCATATATGCTTCCAGCCTGTCAAACAGTGGCAACATCAGCTCCGGAGTATTAGCCTGCAAATAATGGGAAATGACAACCGGCAGATTTCCATTAGTCGTATAGTCACCGGACCAGGGAGGAGTCATAGTAGCTCCCCAGATACCTTGAAGATTGGGAGGATTGATGCCTGTGGCACAAATAACATTATAACGTGCAGCATCGAAAATCTTCTCTATTAAAGCCGGATTGGAACCACCTGCTTCCAATAATTCTTCGGAAGATTTCATACGGTCTTCTTTAGAGGCACCCAAATCAATCGATACACGCTCAAATAATTCTTTATGGATTTTTTTATGCGCATCCAGTAATTCCGCATAATTAGTAGGATATAAACTGAGGTCTTTCATCATATCAGGCACTTTCGATATTTCCATATTGTCAGAAGGTTCAACACGAGCTAATATCAGCACATCCGTAGCACCATTTATGACTATTTGATCCGAGTTCATCTCTATATCACCGTCCATGTTCACGACTTTCACTACCCCTTCGTATCCCTTAAAGCTTTTTCTGGATTCAAATTCCCAAGGCCTTTCGTACCATGCTTTAAAATAAAGTCCGTTTTCCATTACACCGGATTCAACTTTATCAATGCAGTTCTTCTCACTTAATGTAAATTTCTTCTTACGTCCTGCATCATGCCTCATTATCTGTGAAAGATTCAATGTTGTATGGATAGAGCCTTTTTTTGAAGATAACCGTAGGGCAACCACATTGTCCGCTCTGGAAATAAATAGTTTACGCGAATAGATTCCATTATTATCCTCCCATTTAACCTCTACTTCGCCCGTAGTAAAATCCACAGTCCTATTATACTCCTTCACAGAAGAAGTATCACTTGAAATGTTGAATTGAAATGCCGGAACGAAAAGGTCTGTTGCGTGTTTACCTTGGTATCCCTCGGAATTAGCTAAGTCTACAATAAACTTAGAAGCCTCCGTATATTTACCATCCAGCATCATTTGCTGAATCTTCTCCAAGTTCTTTCCCTGGCTGACAGGCTTTCTCGGAGAATGAATAGGCAAATAAAGCAAAGCATGGTTAAGAACAATAGATTCCCTGTATGGGTCTCCCATTACCATAGCTCCCATCACACCGTTTCCGGTAACCAACGATTCTTCCCAAATATTAGCCGGACGATTGCTATGAAATCCCCGTTCCGGAACATTACCAACATCATTGATTTCTGTTTTACAGCTTAAAAAAGAAAAAACAGCTACACAGCAAAGAAAAAATATTCTCATAGTACTTTCATTTAAAATATTGTTATAAAAAAAATGCCCACTAAGCTCGTATTGCTTTGTGGGCAAAGGTAGCGCAGGTGGAACAGACGCCTGTGCATTATTTATGTGATTCTGTGCACTATTTATTTTAGTTCTTTATCTTATATTCACTCGGAGTACAATTTTTCAACTCTTTGAATACCCGACTAAAATATTGAGAAGAAGAGAAACCACTCATGTATGCTATTTGGGATATATTGTAATTTCCTGTTTCCAATAATTGTATAGCTCTCTTTATTCTCATATCTTTTACAAGCTCAATGGGAGATACCCCCAAAATAGATTTTACCTTCTTATAGAAAACAGAACGTCCAATATTCATACTATCAGCCAAGTCTTCAATTTTGAAATCAGAATCTTGCAGCCTTTCTTCCACAGCCTGAATGATTTTATGAATGAATTCTTCATCATAAGAAGTTATTTGCGGTACCGACGGAGATAAGTTCTCCAAAGCATCACCTTGAATAGCAACAGGCTCTTTACCGACAACAGGTAATACTTCTTTCATAAAATGTTCACGCAATATGCTGCGTTGCTTTAATAATGAGGAGATGCGCGCACGTAAATACCCGGAACTGAATGGCTTTGTTATATAATCATCCGCCCCATATTCCAGCCCCTTTATACGGTCATCCAACGTAGCTTTCGCTGATAACAAAACAAAAGGAATATGGCTTACATTATAGTCCTTCTTTACTTCTTCCAGTAATTCTATACCATCCAGACAAGGCATCATAATATCACTGATAACCAAATCCGGAATTTTCAACTTGATTTTCTCCAGCCCTGTTTTCCCATTTTCTGCTTCAATCACATGATAATCTTTCCGAAGTATATTCACCATAAAATGTCTCAGTTCCTCATTATCTTCCACTACTAAAACCGATATCCCTTCTGCTTCTTCATTATTTTGCGTTATACCAGAATCCATCGGCATTGAAGATTCGGAATCACTTAAAATGAACTCGACATTTTTATCGGACTCAAAAATCTCATGTTCTCCCGGCAGGGAAATAGAGAAAGTACTTCCATACCCCAGTTTACTATCTACCGTAATCGTCCCATGCAGCATATCAACCCATTCTTTTACCAAAGAAAGCCCGATACCGCTTGATAAGTTAGCGTCTGTCTGTCCCAAGGTCTCGAAACGTTTAAATAACATATCTATTTTATGCAGTTCAATTCCATTTCCCTCATCTTTAACCTTAATGAGCAGGTTCTTTTCTTTAAATTCAAGAATTAAATCAATATTCTTCCCATCCGGAGTATATTTAAAGGCATTTGACAGTAGATTAAACAATATTTTTTCCAGTTTATCTATATCTGTGTAAAGAGTATAATTATCATAAGAACAAACAAAATGGAAACCGATATTCCGCTGATGAGCCAAGCCCGTAAAGTTATCATAGATTTTTTTAGACAGTGTTACGACGTCCGCCTGCTCAATATACAACTTCATTTTGTTGTTCTGTATCTTCCTGAAATCAAGCAATTGATTAATAAGACGCAACATACGATCAGTGTTCTTCTTTGCAAGCTGTATGTTTTCCTGTCCCTCCTCACTTAATTCCTCCCGATTAATAATCTCTTCTATAGGGCTTGCAATTAAAGTTAGAGGAGTGCGTAATTCATGAGATATGTCAGTAAAGAAGCGAAGTTTCAAGTTGGTAAGTTGCTGTTCAAAGTCCACTTTCCGTCTCAAATTAAATATGTAAGCAAAAGTAGCCGAGATAGCCAGAATTACCACTACTATTAACACTATATATAACAGCCATGCCCAGCCTGTCTCCCAGAAGATAGGTTTCACATGAATAGCCAGCTGTGCCGTATTTTCCACCCAAAGCCCATCTCCATTCGTTGATTTCACTTCTAAAATAAAGTCTCCCGCCGGCAGATTCACCAAACTTGCCGTACGGCTATTTCCTATATAGTTCCATTCTTCATCTATATTTTTCAGCCGATAAGCATATTGCAAATGCCCCGAACCTGTAAAATCCAAAGCAGCAAAAGTAATTGAGACATTACGCTCATCCTTTTCCAGCGTTAATTCCCGATTGGTAACAGGAGAAGATTTTTCCTGTTTATAATTCTTTCGGGTTCTCACATCTGTGAAAACAATATGTGGAGCAAACTGGCTTTTTTTAAGTTTATCCAAATTCAAGTATAAAACTTCCCTATTCAAGGCTACATACATACCATTGTTTTTATCCCTGATGAATGGTATTTCGGACACGGCCAGGTGAGAATGGAAATAAAAGCGATCATAAGTATCTATAGTATTCTCAACCGGATTATATTTACAGATATGATTCTCAAAATTAATCCACAACTCATTATCCTTTCCTTCTAAAATTGCATAAGCCAGATCGGAAGGCAAGCCGTTTAATTTATTCAAATGAATAAATTCTATATGATCACATAGAAGATCTTTAGAACTAACCAGATTTAGTCCACTGCTATGAGTAACCACATAAATATCTCCTTTGCGACTTTCAAATACATATACTACATCATTATTACTAAGACTATTGGCACGTTTTGTTTCGCATTGATTCAGATTAAACTGTATTTTTTCCCATTGATCCGCATTTGTAGAAAAAGTCAGCAGCCCATCAGTGGTTCCTGCCAGCATAATTCCTGCTGAAGTACAAAGCAGACTTCGCACCCTTAGATATTTGTTCTTGGGATAGAGTTCCAGCCCATTTTGATAATGCGTAAATTTCAGATTGGGAAAGCTCCCCTCCACTACATTCAGTCCTCCCCCATACGTTCCAACCCAAATATTTCCTTTTGTATCCTGACAAATAGAGAAAATAGCATCAGAACTCAATGAATTTTTATCTTTCTCATTATGCTTGAAATGATAAATCCGGAACTTTCCCGCTTCCGGAACTGCTACATAGATTCCTCCTGTCCTGCTCCCCATCCATATCCTGTGCTGCTCATCCTCAAAAAAGCAATAGATATCCGCACCAAAAACAAGTTGCTTGTCTTTTACCAAATGCCCATCCCGGCTAAGATTACCGCAATAATCATGATTATCATTGTAGATTTCTATTCTTTCACTTTTATCAGCCACCCATATTCTCTGTTTGGAATCAACAAACAGCCCGCGTATCTTATCATTGTGCCCTGTAGAGAAGTAGCTGTAACTTTCATTTAAGAAGGTCAGCTGATCAACACCGGAATCACAGCTTAACCATATATTTTGCTGATTATCTATCAGAAATTTCCTCCCGGTTGCATGATAATATGTATGTTCTCCATTTATGTACGTATAGCCTTGCTCAAAAACATTTGTTATAGGATTGTAAAATGAAAATTCGCCATTTGGAGCCAATATCCATATACGTCCGTAATTATCCTCATGGATAAAAATATTCGCTTTTTCCTTTTGGCTCAAAGGATAATTTATAAAGCTAATGCTTTTCTGCTTTAAATCACACCGGATAACATTTTCCTTTCCGTTAATCATCCACAGTATGCCATTGTTTGAAAGTAAATGATAAGATGGTTGTATATCAGGATGATTCTCATTCACCAAAATGCTTTCTGCATGGTTGTTTTGAGTATCGTAGATGATTATACCCCGATTAGTCATAATACCCATTTTCGCATTGGGTAGTTCCAACAAGTCTATGATACCGTAATCAGTTTCTTTTATAGATACCTCTTTTATTCCTTCTTCCGGTGTATACGTCACCAGTTCTCCATCCGGAGAAGACATATAAAGGATATGATCGATACATATTGCATTATTAAAATTCCGGCTGTCCGATAATTCCCGTTTTCCATAGACAAAGCATCCCTTATCAGTCAATACCCATTCATTATCATGAGCATCACGTACAACTGAATAAACACGGTTACCATGTTGCGGAACAGAACCGGAAGGAAGGAACATAACCCCTTTATCTTTTTTATACAGGGCTTCATCAATACGCCACAAATTACCGTCAGAAGCTATTATCCATATGATCCCATTTGTCAATGGAATCATTTTCTCTACCAACTTGCATTCCTCTATCTGTGGATGATAGACAAAAATATCATTGAATTTTTCCTGGCGCACATCAAATAGATAGACCTTATCATCGTATGTATGACACCACAAAGCATCATCGGCTCCTTTGACAATGCTTACTAATCTATTGTATTTTAGTTTAGTATCATCTGTAGGATACGATTTATAATTCTTAAAAGTATATCCGTCAAACTTTTCCAGTCCATTCCATGTAGCCAACCAAATGTACCCATCATTATCCTGAAGCATATCCTGCACAATATTTTGTGACAAGCCATCTTCTATTGAATAATGTCGTACGTTGATCATCTCTTGTGCAGACAGTACAGGAAGCAGATGACACCATATTATGGTCAGTAATAATTTTACTTTTGTATTCATCATAGCATAAGATAAGAAAGATTAATCCGGGGCAAATTTATTCCTTTTTCGGAAATTACAGATGAAAATCTATAATAAAGCATTCCGACTACCCAATTTGAATATACTTATCCAAACAATCCGCAGCCGATAAAGTCAATTTCCCTTTTATACGTTGCTTTGCCTTCAACACTGAACAGGCCAGAGACACAAGTAAGGAAGAAGAACATTCAGCCAGTACCGAAGCATTCTGGTACTCTTTCAGTTGTTTAGTCAGTTGCTTATTGCGGAATAACAAACAAGCATTCCAGTTATCATGATAAGTTTCCATATTCTATTTCTCATTCTTTTAATGTTCCACATAATCCGTATTCCAATTTTTCGCTATCTCCTCCACTTCTTGACGCATCTCCTCAATGGCCGTGGAATGAACCTTGGGCGTCCGGTTCAGCACATTCCATTTCATATCCTCAAATTTGTCTTTATCCCGATAATTCGGTTCAGAATAGAGTTTAGCCAGTAGATAGTAAGGATAGATTCTGCCCGGCAGGCGACTGACAGAAATAAGAAAAAAAGCCTCGGCACATTTATATTCATGCAACGCCTGGCAATTTTTACCCATAATATTCAATATCATCGGATCATTACTATACAACCGTGCCCGATCCAAACACTCAAAAGATTCGTCATAACGACCGGATTTGTGCAAGCTATGTCCATATTCAAACACAATGAAAGCCGGAAGATGCAGCGGATAGGAAGAAAAAGAAAATACAAGCAAGGAGATAAGGGCACCACAGACACCATAGCGACGGAGTCTCACTCCTATCCAAAGACAACCAAAGATTACAAACAGCGCCAATATACACATAACAATACCATACGTCAAAGCAAACTCCAGATACTCATTAAATGCATATTCAGGACTTCCTGCCACACGTTCTTCCCAAGCAGCATAGTTCCCTGAGGCAAAATATAAACTCTGAGCCCCACCATAAGCACAAGCAAATCCGGTATGACATCCCCACGGATGAGCAGCGATGGCCCGGCAAGTCATCTTCCACATAAACAGACGCCCCAATGCTGAATCGGGTTTTAAAAAGAACATTCCCGCAGCAGCCAACAACAGAATTAAAAATATCCCGGCTCCCCACAATATATAACGCTTTTTATAGCGACGCCACAATATATTCCACTTCCGTTTGTCACGATGCATATATGCCACCCAGATACAGCTTATTGCCGCAGCTATCCAGGCGGAGCGGCTCATGGTGGAAGGCAATACACAAAGAATAAGCATACCCGCCACAGTAGCTGTAATTTTTTCTATCTTTAGTGACTTACATAAATATCTCCACTTTTCCGGCACCCTCAAATAATGATATAAGCATATCGGTAATATCATTGCCAAATATCCGGCATAAGGACCAGGATTGAAAAAAGAGCCAGTCAACGCATAATGAGAATGTCCCGAAGCCGTAAAACCATACAGTTGCCTCATTCCCCATACAGTTTCTACCATACCAAAAAACATTAAACTCCAAGAAAAGTAGATAAAAAAATAAGGAAAACCCAATGCCTTTCTCAAAGGTACCCCTTCATATAGCTGCATCAAACAAACTGCAATAATAGAACCAGCCGTGAAGGGTAAAACCTTTCCAAACCACACCCATTGAATAATAGTTTCCCCACTTGAAAGTTCAGGCGTAACCACATGCGCCATGCTTAATAGTAAGCATAGAGTAGTAAATAACAAACCGTGTTTTACGTACTGCATTATTATGAATACCAATAATTAAACAAATATCACTTAGTATAATATTTCAAAAGAATGGAATGTAAGTATTCATATGTAAATTTTACATTTTCCTTCTGTGGAACAAAAACATTATTTATTCTCTCATCTACAAAAGAATAAACAAACAGATACGGCATACCTATATCTACTAATACAGAATCCAATGCATTGCTAATGCCATAAATATCAAAATGAATGTTATTGACCCTCTTAAACTTTTTTACATAATTCATATTCTTAGTACTAGTAAATAGTACAATATTCTGTAAACCAATAGAGTCTTGATAAATATTCAATTTACTGACTATGCTATCTATACAAACATCACAATGCATTTCTGAATATCGCAAAACCAATGTATTATCAGACATTATATCTGAAAGTGTCTCTCTACCTCCCTGCAAATTTGTAATCTCCCAATCACGCGATATTTCATTTCCATTCAATAGTATTTCATTAGCTCTACATTCTTTCAATGCTTCTAATTGTCCAATCTTAATATCCGAATCTTTTTTCAATTCATATAAGAACGATTGAACTTCACTTATCTCCTTATATTGGATATAGCTATAAATATTGCTCAATAATAAAAAGAGAACAAGTATAATAGCCAAATTTAGTTCTTTCCTTTTCATTTTGCCATTCCTCTAAATTTACACTTAAATAATATTGGATTAGAATCATCACCTATTTCTCCAACAATTGAATCTATTTTCTCACGATAATAGCTATTCGTACAATAAGTTCTCAAAGATTTCCAATTAAAAGAGAAAGTATCCGCATCTTGTAAGATATAAAGTTCACCATTTGTTGTTGTATAAAAATAGTGAAATATCATATTCCCAAACAAACCTATACTAAGCCATTTCCCAACACGAATATTAGTACTGAGTTTGTCATATATAAAATATTTGAAAGAATCATCCGAATAGTAGCCTAATAAATAATCCTTTGAATTTTGTAAATATTCAAACCCTTTCAAATATCTATTTTTGCGAACGAATCTAAAAAGCATGTCTTTATCAACATTTACATCTTCAGGAAGACTTCTAGAGGTGTAATTTATAACATAAAAGGGGCACACTGTGTCCTCTTTCAAGATATAAATCGTATCATTTAGAGGGTAAATTAGTGTAGCTTCATTATTGTATTTGCTAGCGTATTTCCTTAATCCATATCCAGATTTATCAATCTGTTTTCTGTTAAATGGAATTTCAGAAGATATGACACTAGAGGTAGCTAAGTCAAATTTAAAAAGATTAAAATCCCCATAATCCGATCCCTCATAATTAGAAATTAAATAGGCAATATTATCGAATGATATAATGTCTTTATGATAAACATCATAAGAAATCTCTCTATGCGAATTGCTGTATAAATCATACGCAATATATTTATTACGATATAGATCCTGAATTAATATGGAATCACCTTTAAAAGTAAAATTCCCCAAACGAGAGTATTCACCAGGTCCCATGCCTTGTCTGCCAAGGCTATTAAGAAAGTGTCCTGTTGTAGTAAACACGAATATTTTTGCATTTCCTTTATCAGACACGAATATTTTGTCTTTATAAAGCTCTATTTGTTTAATATCTGATATTAGGCATTGTTCCGTTGTCTCTAAAGGTATAATTTCTATTGAGTCTTGTAGTATTTCGGATAAATCTAAATATTCCTCAACCACTTCCGGATCTATAAGAATCTCATTTAAACCTTCATTAGGTACATACTTATCAGATGAAGAAAAACATCCCCCAAAAAGCAAACACAAAAAAAGCAAAATAATATTTTTCATTTCAATAAATGTTTTATGATTAAGTTTTTAGGGACTATCGTTCAATCAGATAGTCCCTAAAAATTAGAACGGCCAACGTCTAGTGCAAGGATATGGAGAACAACTTCCTGTTTTACCCTCACACTCTCCCAATTCCCCTTCACGAATAATCTCAGCAAAAATCGGATTATTATCAGAATCATAAGCTACTATAACCTTCTCAGGTATACCACATCCAAATTTATGAAGAGGTCCCAATGCACCGCCCGAAATTTCATCATTATTTGCAAAAGCTTCAGATTTTAAAGATACCAAATCTACAATTTCATCACTATTGCGTATTGTAAAGACTGTATTAACAATAGCAATAGATACGACAACTAAAACATAAATAATTTTTCTCATAAATACTTTTTTAAAATTTAAATAAATACTTATATCCCACTTTCGAAGAGATATTTTCGTAGAATAGGCAGATATATCCACTCACTCTATATTAAAAATACTACTTTACATATTATCCTCCTCCATTCTTTAATTTTTATTATTTATACTTTTAAACGTCCTATCCCACCGAATTTCATCCGTTCCCCTATCCACCGACTTCCATATCCTGACAGCCTTACCCACAATAAAAGGTTCCGGAAGCAAGCCCCAATAACGGGAATCCTGGGAATTCATCACCTTATCGCCTGCAACAAAATAATAGTTCTCTTTAAAACGGTAAGCATGAATCGCGCTATCATTCAGTAAAACCGTATCACCATACAGGAAAAGTTTCTTTCTTTGTTCCCATTCTATCACATTCCGATATAGGACAGCATGTTTAGGGTTCATCTCTATCTCATCTCCTTTTGCAGGAAGATAGAGGGGACCGAAGTTCACGATATTCCAGTCCACCAATCCATTATAAGGATACCCACTCATCACTATTCCATAATCTTTTTCTCTGCCATTTGCTACTATACGCATCAGTGCATCCTGTGACTCCACATTTCCCAACGACATTTCACAACTACGCACCCAGTAGTGAGCCTTCCTGATCTCAAACGTATCCCCCGGCAAAGCCACACATCGTTTTACATAGTAAGACATCACGTTCAGGCCTATACTGTCCCATTGTGCAGGATAGGGAAAATTAAAAACCAACACATCATTCCGCCGTATCTTTCCCAATCCCGGCAAACGGGAAATCTTGACTTCTTTCCCTTCAAGAGCATCCCAAATATTAAAAATGCGTCCACCCATCACCCATTTATTCACCAAGATATTATCTCCGGCAAGCAGGGCAGGTTCCATTGAGTCGGAAGGAATCTTGAAAGTAGCGATACTAGTCACCTGAAGCAGTATCCATATCACCACTACTCCACAAGCTATCAGGAACAGGTTGAGGAACTTGTCAACAACCCAAGACGCCCCTTTCTTTTTCTTACCAGAACTGTTGTTTTCCATCTTTATATTCAAATATACGTTCATCCTTTCCACGGGTATGATCTTTCAAATAGAGCAATGCACCTTCAGGAACCTTATAAAGCAAAGAATCGGAATGAGGACGGACCCTACCTGCCGATGCCCATTCCCCATCATTATAATAGAAAAGTTCATACTCATCGTCCGTACGAATAAAATTATCACGGTTGCGGGGAGTGAACACAATCTTCTCAATACGTCGAGGAGTACCCAAATCAAGCCCCGACCAACCACCCGTAGGCTGGACATAGTCAAAGGAAGTATAAGGGTCGCCGTCAAACACATTTGTGTACTCATGTGAACCGTCCAATCCGTTACACCCCGGTGTACCGATAATCTTCCCTTTCAAAGGGACACTGTCAGCAAAAGATGTATAGAAAGCAACCTCCGAAATATTACAATAGCTGTCTTTAGGGCCATAATAGCGAACATAACGGTAAGATCGGGCACTATTTACCCGTGCGACATTCCAAAGCCGCTCGGGGAATTCCTTGATGATAAACAGTGTATCTTTCCTGTTGAAATGAGGGTCATTGCTACCTTCAAACACACCATCTACCATTCGTCGGACAAAAGGTTCAAAGTAAAGTTCATATTTATGGAGCAGCGTAACTTCGACCTCCCTACCACCCGAAGGGAAAAACCGTACTTCACCGCTTTCCCTATCAAGCAAGAAAGGATCGCTTTGCGGGCATATACTGCCGTTTTCATAAGTTCCCAAACGGAAGACAACCTGTCCCTCCACATCTTCAAAGACAGCACCCAGACGCTTGTCGTAAAGACACCACCCTATGGGAGCCCAGTCCATAAAGCTGGCGGAACAGAGATAGACCGGTTCACCCTTCTTTAAAGGGTTGTAGAGATTTTCAGGACCAATCGTTAATGTGCGGTTCTTGCTCCCCGCATATATAGCAGTAACATCACGAAAACAGGGATAACGGAAAGAGGGATGTCTTTCTTCCGCTTTCT
>PPYF01114395.1_pt1 | contig 22471 bp, 20 predicted proteins | sample 1559871 | NCBI WGS metagenome assembly PPYF01 (sample SAMN08240021, study PRJNA423297) | Human gut metagenome, whole genome shotgun sequencing project.
CAAACAGACAGACAGACAGCTGGAATACCCAGGGTAATTCATTATTGCTGGTTTGGTAAAAATGAAAAACCTAAACTGTTCTACCGGTGTTTAGAAAGTTGGAAACGCTACTGTCCTGACTATGATATTATTGAATGGAATGAAGAAAACTTTAATGTAGACATCATTCCGTATGTAAAAGAAGCATATGAAGCAAAGAAATGGGCATTCGTTACGGATTATGCCCGTTTATGGATCATCTATCATTATGGTGGAATTTACCTGGACACTGATGTTGAGATAATTAAACCATTGGATTGTCTTTTACAAAATGAAGCTTTTTTGGGGCTGGAAGATAATAATTTCATAAATACAGGGGTTGGATTTGGTGCGAAAAAGGGCAATGATGTTGTTTTTAGAATGATGTCAGATTATTCTGATGAACATTTTTTGAACAGCGATGGTACTTTCAACAAGACAACTTGCCCCGTTAGAAATACAAGAGTGATTTTGGCCTTGTTTCCTATTAAATTTGATGGAGAGATAATTCAGATTGAAAATGCCACATTTTATCCTCCAGAGTATTTTTGCCCATTATCACCGGATGGAAAACAGATGATAAGAACAAATAACACGTTTTCAATTCATTGGTTTAGTGCATCTTGGCTAGATTCAGAAGAAGCTATTATCCATGAGTGGAGAGTATTCAAAGGAAAATGTGAAAATAGATTTGGAAAAAGATTAGGAAGCATCATAGCAAAATTTTCATATCTTTTTGTCCCTAGAAAAAGAAAAATTCTAAAAAAGTATAGCAAGCAAGATCAGTAGAGGAAGAAATAAAAATGGGAGAATCAAGAACAAGTAATTCACTAAAGAATATTAGTGCGAATATTTTATATTATTTGTTAACATTTGTTTTGAGTTTCGTGAGTAGAACTGTATTTTTACGCACATTAGGTGTAGGCTATTTAGGAATTAACGGATTATTTAACGATGTATTATCTATGTTAAATCTGGCAGAATTGGGGTTTGGTACAGTGATGACTTATAGCATGTATAAACCTCTTGCAGAAAAGGATTATGATACGCTTGCTGGATTGACACATTTTTACAAAAAAATATATAGAATTATTGCTCTTACAATTGTGGGGGTAGGAATATTATTAATTCCATTTTTGCCGTATATTGTTAATCTGGAACAAGAAATTGCACATTTAGAATTATATTATCTGCTGTTTTTGGCAAGTAATGTGGCGTCATACTTGGTAACGTATAAAACAACCGTAATGTATGCTGATCAAAAGAACTATATCTTTGTTAAATATACCGCATATTGGAATGTTGCTCAGACGATTACGTTGATGATCATTTTAATTCTTACTCAAAATTATATTTTGTACCTTTGTGTACAAGTGGGATTTGTATATGCATCCAATTTTCAAAAATCAATGGTTGCACAAAAAAGGTATCCTTTTATTGGTAAAAAAGTCGAGCTTACTAGTGAAAAGAAGAAAGGTGTTTTCAAGGACGTAGGCTCAGCATTCTTATATAAAATCGCGAATGTGTTGATTACAGGAACAGATAATACTTTAATTTCTATACTTATAAGTACAGAAATGGTTGGTTTCTATTCAAATTATCAGATAATAACTGCAAGGATAGGAACGATAGTTAGCACTGTGTTTTCTTCTTTGATTACGAGTATTGGAAATTTGCTGGCGCAGGAAAATAATGAAAGAAAGTTTCAGGTGTTTCAGACAATGCAATCAGTTTGTTTGATGCTGACTTCTTTTTTTGTGACATGCATCCTTTTACTTCAAGAGGATTTTATTAGAGTTTGGTTGGGGGAAGAATTTGTATTAGGCGGCGTTGCGTTAATAGCTATTGTGTTTAAATTTTATTTTGACATTTCAATAATGCCAGTCACATCGTTTAGAGAAGCAGCAGGGTTGTTCAGAAAAACAAAATTCATAATGTTATGGACAGCACTGTTTAATATAATACTGTCTATTATATTAGGAAAACAGATCGGACTTGCAGGAATTATTTTTGCTACGTCGCTATCAAAAATGTTGACATCGTTTTGGTATGAACCAAGATTGTTGTTTAATGAGTATTTCCATAAATCATCCCGAATTTATTTTGGGGAAATGTTTATGGGATTATTTAAAACATTTTTGATTGTATTAGTTACAGGGGGAATTTCACGATATATTGTTCCAGATAGTTGGCTTGGTCTTGTCGTAAAAGGCATGATTGTAGTAGCAATTAGTTTGACAACTACGATTGTTCTTTATTATCGTACACCTGGATTTAAATTAGTTTTAAATAAAGTGAAATCGCTGATTAAGCGATAAAGCAAGGGGGACAAAATGCCTAAAGTAAGTATTATTATTCCGGCTTATAACGTTGGGCATGCAATATCGAATTGTTTAGAAGCTGTGATTTCTCAAACATTTAAAGATATAGAGATAATTGTTGTTGACGATGGTTCAACGGATGACACGGAGAAGATAATAAAAGAATATGCCGTTTTAGATTCTCGCATTGTGCCGATTCACCAGGAGAACAAAGGGGTATCATCAGCAAGAAATATGGCACTTTCTATTGCATCCGGAGAATATATAGTCTTTGTAGATAGTGATGATTCTGTTACAAATGAATATGTAAGTGAGTTGATGAGATGGTCAGAATATGATTTCGTAACAGCAGGATATAGATATCAGACGCCGGATGGAATCTGGCTTCTTCGTGAGTTTGAAGATATAACTGCGACAAAAGAGTTTGTCCAGCAAAATCCATCTAGATTTTTGGGCAAATACTACTTTGGTTCACCGTGGGCAACATTGATGAAAAAGAAAATTATTGATGAATATGCTCTTAAGTTTGATGAGAATATTCATTGTGGAGAAGATACGCTTTTTATTACTCAATACTTGATGCATGCTTCTACAATACGAGTGGTTCCGTTTTGTGGCTATAATTATTTTTATTATCCTGGCTCATTGGGGAACAGGGCTCACAAAGAAATGTGGAAGTGGAAAATTCAAGTTGAGCAGGAGCTGACTGAATTTTTTGTACCTAAAGAGTTTGCGGAAATCAATACACTACTATTGAGAAAGTTTGATATTCTAAAGAACTTATTGCGTGATTATTCCAGACAGATGTCCAACGAGGAACTTGTAACAATTTATGAGCATCCGTTTTTTGAAAAGGCTGTAAAATACAAAGAAGAAAATGGTGCGTTTATGGATCGCATACTTATTTTTGCTATGCAAAGACAGAAGTATCAGTTGTATGTAAGTGTAGATAGAATGCGAATGTTTTTGTGCCGTGTTAAGAACAAAATTAAACGCACTTTTCAAGGGTGAGATGATGAAAAAGGAAATTGTTAGTGTTATCATTCCGTGTTATAACGGAGAAATGGTTATAGATCGAAGCGTGAAATCAGTTTATGACCAATCCACTAATTTTCAGATTGAGTTAATTATTGTGGATGATGGTTCTACAGATAAAAGCAAAGAAAGAATTATGGAATGGGTTCCCTTATTTGAAAGGAACCATCATATGTTGAAGTATGTATATCAAGCAAATAAAGGATTAGGCGGAGCAATTAACACTGGCTTAAAATATGTTAACGGAAAGTATCTGACTTTGTTAGATGCCGATGATTGTTTTTTACCAGATTCTATTAATAAGCGAGTAGTGTTTTTGGAAAAGAACACCGATTTCGTAGGCGTTCGTACAAATGGTTGGTACGATAAAGATGGTGAAAGACGCTTGTTTGTAGAAAATAAAAACGAAAAGCTGATTACAAATTTGTTCGATGGACTTATTGGGGGAAGTGCCACTAATTGGGCAGGATCATATATGATTCGGACGGATAAGTTGTTTGAGTTTTATACAGATCGTGAAATATATCCATCAAGGTTCGGCCAGAACATGCAATTATTACTTCCTGTTTCATATAAAAATAAATTTGGGTTTATTGATGAACCTTTGATGATTTATTATTTACAGAGCAATTCACTTTCGCAAGCAGTAACAGTTGAGGAACAACTAAAAAAAGATGACCGTAATTTCTACGGGTACTATGATATTTATATGCATATGCTGGAAAAAATTCTTCAGGACGAAGATGAGTATGCATTTTATTATAATATTGTCAGTTCTTGGAAGTATCGTCATGAACTATATAAGGCTATGCGGGGCGGAAATAGAAAAGAAACAGCAGAATATTTTAAGCTGTATGAGGATACCGGTCGAATGACATTAAATGAAAAAATAGATTATTACTCAAAGACAAGTCCGATTAGGGCGATATGGCTGAAAATATATCGACGAATTGGTATGGTTTTGAAAGGTACGAAATGAAAAGAAATTTAAAGATAGGTATAGTAACAATTACTGACCTAACTAATTATGGAAACAGATTGCAAAATTATGCGATGTATCGTTTGTTAAGCAATAAATTGAACTGCGAAATTGTTTCTTTAACGGCTACAAAAGATAAGGCCTATTGCAATGGCAATTACTTAGCGTGGATTAAAGAAAGAATTGCTGGGGTATCGTGTGTATTTCCTGAATGGGCAGAAAAGCGTTTTGGTTCCAACATTACAAGATGGGAAAACTTTCGTAAATGGAACAAGCTAATACCCTCAAAAACTTATTATGAAAGAACGATGCTTCCAGGTGAGATAGAGAAAGACTTTGACTATTTCGTAGCGGGAAGCGATCAGATTTGGAACTATAATTTTGCTGCAGAACATTTCGATGATTATTTTCTGAAATTTGCAAAGAAGAATCAGAAGATTGCTGTTTCGGCAAGTTTTGGTGTGGATGAACTTCCAGACAAATGGAAGAACATGTATAGTGCTTCATTACAAGATTTTTCTGGAATCTCAGTACGAGAAGAAGCAGGACAAGCAATTATTCAAGATTTGTTAGATGTTGATGTGCCAGTATTGATTGATCCGACTATGATGCTTACAAAGGATGAGTGGTTGATCGTATCAAGAAAACCCAGAGTCGATTGCTCCAAACCTTATGTTTTGAAATACTATTTAGGCGATGAAGAAGAGTCTGAGAAAATAGATGTCTGGGCGAAGGAAAACGGATATGAAGTGTATGAATTACTCAATAAAGAAATTCCGGAGCTGTATTCCGCAGGGCCGGGAGAGTTTATCTCACTGATTAGCAATGCTGCATTGGTGTGTTCTGATTCGTTTCATTGTATTGTGTTTTCAATTATTTTTTCCAGACCATTCCTTGTGTATGCAAGGCAAGGAAAAGAGAATTATATGTCTTCAAGACTTGATACATTGCTAAAAAAATTTGGCTTTGTGAATCGTTGGAAGCATCTGGTTGCTCCAGAAAATTATCTTAAATGTGACTATTCGACTGTTCCGGAACGATTAGAAAAAGAGAAACAGCAGTTTATGGATTACTTATCAAATGTTTTGAAATAAACAGGAATTGAGGTGAAGAGTATGCCGAGTTTGGCTGAACCTAATTTATGTGTGGGATGTACTGCGTGTGTAAGTATATGCCCAAAGAGGTGCATTGAAATGGAAACGGATCCGGATGGGTTTCGATATCCTGTCCTTGGGCATCCTGCAAACTGTGTTGAATGCGGTATGTGTAAAAGCGTGTGTCCTGTTTTGAACGAAAGTATCAAAGCAAACGATGATTTGCCTTCCGCTTATGCAGCATTTACGAAGGACGAACGTATTCGACAGGACAGTTCATCCGGTGGAATCTTTACCGAGATAGCAAAAAGAATTATTGCGGAAAATGGCGTTGTATACGGTGCTGCGTATGATGAAAGATTTGCAGTTTGTCATTGTTGCGTAACCAAGATAGATGATCTGCAGAAATTGCGTGGTGCAAAATACGCAGAAAGTAATCTGGGCAGTTCCTTTTCTGAGATTTTAGATAGACTGAAAAGCGGTCAGTTGGTCTTATTTTCGGGTACACCTTGCCAGGTTGCCGGACTGAAATCGTTTGTTAGAAAAGATTACAACAACCTGATCTGCATAGATTTTGTATGTCATGGTGTTCCCTCGCCTATGTCATGGGATGCATTTATAAAATACAGAGCAGAAAAAGATGCTGATGGGAAATTGCCACAGCGCATCAATTTGCGTTCCAAGGAGACAGGTTGGAGCCAATATCAGTATTCTAATGTCTTTGAATATGAGGATGGCAAGAAAAACAGCACAGTAAGCTCTCAGAGCTTATTTATGAAGTTATTTGTTGGCGATTACATTTCCAGACCATCGTGTTCGGAGTGCAAATTCAAAGGATTTAGTCGAACCAGCGACATTACTCTGGGAGACTTCTGGGGTATTTGGGATATAGAACCGGAAATGGATGATAACAAAGGCACGTCTGTTATTCTAGTTCATACGCCTAATGGAGAAAAAATTTGGATGGATATTGAAACCAAAATAAAGAGTAAAGAAGTTACTCTTGAACAGGCAAGCCAATATAATCCGTCGATGTTGGTAGCTTCTAAAGCAAAGCCAAATAGAGAAGATGTACTTGAGCGTATAAGGATGGATGAGATTAGTTCCTGTAAAGAACTGTTTGTGCAAAAGACACCGTCTCTTTCTGCCAGAGTAAGAGGGAAAATCAGTAGGGAAATTCATAAAATTCTAGGAAAATAGTAATAGAGACTGTTATTGTTTCTTTAGTAAAAAGTACCGCTATTGGGATAATAACAACGTAGTAGATGAGTTGGAAATTGGCAATGAACGCATTGAGTTACTGAAACAATATGGGATTATAAAATAGGGGGTTTACAAATGTATGAAGAAAACTACAATTTTGACAGACAAACAGGACACATATTGCTTGTAGCAAATGTGTCTAAAGAACATATCCGTAAGTTTCATATACCATTTATTGAGTATATGAAATCTAAAAATTGGATTATTGATGTTGCATGTAGAATGGATGAACCAATTCCGGAATGTAATACGGCATATGATTTACCATGTGATCGAAATCCGTTTCGAGGAGAAATTCGAAAAAGCGTTTCTGTGCTTACGAAAATTCTGGAAGAGAATAAATATGATGTTATTATTTGCAATACACTTACGGGAAGTATTATTGCGAGATTAGCAAAAAAAGCACTTGGTAGAAAGTCACCAAAGCTGTTTTATATAAATCACGGACTTCATTTTTTCAAAGGTGCGTCTATATCACGTTGGGTTATGGGCTATCCTTTAGAAAAATTATTAACACCGTGGACAGATGTATTAGTAACAATCAATGCAGCAGATTACCAGATGGTAAAGAAATATTTGAAACCAAAAGCTGTTGAAAAAATTCATGGTATTGGTGTTAATCTGGAACGCTTTAGAAATTGTGTTCTTAGCAGTACAGAGAAAACGGAATTTCGTCATTCTATGGGTATCGGAGACAATGATTTTGTGTTATCGTATGTTGCAGAAATAAATGATAATAAAAATCAAGCAATGTTGTTAGAGGTATTTCATATAGTACAGCAAGCTATTCCTAATGCTAAAATGCTCCTGATTGGACCGGAGCATGATGATGGAAAGCTCCGTAAATTTGTAGAATCACGTGGATTAGCTAGAAAGGTACTGTTCCTTGGCTGGAGGGATAATATTCCGGAACTGTTGAAAATTTCTGATTTGTATGTTGCATCTAGTAAATCTGAAGGGCTTGGTATCAATTTGATAGAAGCGATGGCATGTGATTTACCAGTGGTAGCAAGTAATAATCGTGGACATGCGGAAATTATTCATCACGGTCAAAATGGATTTATTGTAGAGCAAGATGATGTTGAAGAAATGGCAAAATATGTCTTACAATTATATGAGAATAAGAATTTAAGAAGCTCTATCATACAACAAGCGCAGAGTGATATTGCAAAATATGAAGTATCTTCTGTTGTTAAAGAAGAGGAGCGTATATTGAATACTTATTTGTCAATATAATCAAAAAATGACCGACTGCAGTAAAGCGGTCGGTCACTATCAATCGGTATTCTTCCGAAGTTTTGCATCTTTTCTCAAGGTACTGATAAGCGATGCAATCATATCCTTGACGATGCGGATTTCATATTCGTTGCAATCATCCAGGAGTTTTTGAATGTCTTTTTCAAATTCTGGCTTGCATTTTACTATATTGTCGCAGAGCAAATCGTCCATGGTAACACCGAGGACATTTGCGATATTAACTAAAGCAGCAAGGCTGACTTTTCCATTGCCACGTTCAATGTTCGATAAGTGAGTGGGAGACATATCAACAGCTTCAGCGAGTTTTTCCTGTGTCATGTCACTTTGGATTCTGGCAATCTTGATTCGTTTGCCGATAGCGTTGTAATCGAGTTCCATTCTCATCCCCCTTTGCAGAATTTTCTGATTTATATATTGTACCTTTTGAAGTGAAATATTATAATAAACTACAAGCAAAGAATATGCTTACAGTTTAAGAATGTAATAAAAAATAAAGTTCTATGGATTTATTTCATGGGGAAAGGTGCGTGAACGTGCATTACGAGTGTGATTATCGAAAACAAGTGGAAGATGAATTGGCAAAGATTCTGGAAATGCCGAAACCGAAAGTATCTCCAGAAGAAACGGTAATCGTAAAAGGGGAATTTGCAAGGATATTAGAAATAGTACATTTGAAGGCATCACAATATAGACTGGTTATAAGCAAAGAACGCTGGGATCTGATCGTGAATGGTTATTCTGCATTAAAAGATGTCGCCATGGTTCAGGGCGGGAAAGTGGTTTTGGATATAACTGAGGACGGTATGGATGCAACATTGTCTTATACTGGTCGAGAATTGTTTCAGACAGAGGAGCAGTATGATAAGACGGCAGAGACAATTCGAACGTTGTTGACTCATTTCCCTGACATGTGGCTGAAAGCTGAAAATAACGAGTTCACATTTACGATTTCAGCCCATCTGTACGATAAGATACTAATTCAAGATTTGAGTGAGGAGATACAGCAAAAGCAAGAAGAATTGCGTGAGTGGACAAAGCAGAAAAAATATGAAGATTATCTATAAATAAAACCCCCAGACGGAACAGTTTTAGGGACTGCCGTTCTGGGGGTTGTTGCGTCTCCGAGGTTAGCCAAGATCTACGTTATCTTTTGTTTTTTTATTTTCAGCATCCGGTTTCGCCGGTTCCGGGATGCGTGCCTGATTCTGCTTCAATTTGGCAAGGACGGAGGGGCGTTTTTCTTCTTGGTATTCCGGGTGGCTTTCGGTGTCGTCACCAGGAGTGAGTTTGGTCTGGGTATCAATGCGGCCATCAATGTTGTTATAATTCTCCTCCGAAAAGCCTTCGGCGGCAGCTAGATAGTTTGCCGGAGAATCGGTTCTTGTCTGCAGAAGCTGACTTCCAGTGTCAGCAAGTTGTTTCTGCTGTGCAGTAACCTCTTGCACAGAAGCCGCCTGCACCTGATGAAGCCCCTGTTCTTCAATGATCATAGTGATAATGCCCTGGTCAAATCCGTTCCAGACATCCTCGGCAACTAGTTTTCCGGTGCCGTCAACAATTACACTGGCAACCTCGCTGCCAAATTCATCGTGTTCCATAAGATAAAAGTCACGGTTTCCAATTTGCTTTGTGTCAATGGTATGCCATGTTCCAAAATGACTATCTACGAAAACACCGGCGCTGTTCATAGTGATCAAGGAACTGGTCTGAAAAAATTCCGGAACATGGACATAGCCACGGAAATCACAGAAGTAAGCATTTTTTACACCGTTCTCATTTAATACAACAACGTCACTGAGAGACATGGAGCGACCACGATAGTCGTTCGGCAATCGCATATTGAATTTAATTAGAATGCTTTCCAGGACTTCATGGGTAGAGGATTTTGGACTAATAGATCCGGAATAGACTTTATTATAGTGGCATAGTTCTATTTTTAGGTTTAATCGGTCAATCAGACGTTTTGTTGAGAACAGTAGATTTCGATGTTCTCCGTATTCTTTTACCTGATACAGTTCGTAATCAATTTTATTCATTATCGTGTTCCTCCTTTGGGATTGATATTCCAAGCGAAACAGGCATATAAGATGAAAGGTAAACTAATATGCCTGTCCCGTTGGGCAATTTGATTTAGGGCTTTTTACTCCTTTTTGGTGGCCTCATATTTCCTTTTAAGGCCCGTTCTCGTGCAGCTTGTCGTCTTGCTTCACTATACGGTTCACGGATGGAAAGATATTTTTTTGGAAAGATATAAGTAACATCGCCGGATAGACTTTGGGATTTGAGTTTGAAATCATCTGGGAACTTGGCAGACAGCTTTTCCAGTCGGGCAATCATCTTTTTATCATGTGTATAGATGGTCGCATTCTGGTCTGCCATGTTGTAGTTGATAATGGTTTCACGCTCATACGCTGACAACATCATCAGCACCTCCGTCTTCATCCCAGGTAGGGTAGGGAGCCAGATCAATAAATTCCTGGTCTGTTGTGTGGTACAGTTTTTCAAGAGTCTGGTCAATAAGATGCAGCATTTCCGGGTCATCTACATATTCGATAGCAGTCTCCAGTTCGCTGATCATTCCCTGGCGGGTATTACATTCATAAATGCACATAAGGTTCATTTCTTCTATTGAATAGTTCATTACTTTTTGTCCTTTCATGATAATTGTGGATTGTCACGTTTGCTGGCTTGGCTTTTATCTGTGCCGGCGGCAATGATTGCTTTGTTGCGTTCCAGCTTTTGGCGGATAGAAGTCTTTTTCGGACTGTTCTTTTGGGACTGCTTGGTTGATTCTCTTTTCTGGGTGCGTTGTTTGTCCTGTTGTTTTTCGATTGCCAGGAGGTCACGCATAGCTATATTTACAGTAACCGGATGACAGTTAATGTGATAGTCGAGTCTGCGGTCGTGCAAAGCATCTGTATTACTTCCTGGAACAACGACTTGAGCTGCAGCATTTTTCATATCCTTGGAATAACGTCCGTCATGTGGTGAAAGCTGAATGGTGCTTGCCACAACAATCTTGCAGCGTTCCATGCCGTAGCGGTCAATCATCTGCTGTAAGAATTGAGGAACCTGGCGGTTCTCATAAGCACGTTCATAACCATTTCGGAACTGCTCTGCACAAGCCATAGTAGCATTGTGACTGATGCGCCATTTATCCATTTCTCCGTCTTCTCGTGCCTGTTTCAAATCCTTATGGTACACAGGACAATGAAAATCATTTTCGTGGGCATCAAGCATATCTTCAAATTCTTCGATAGAGATTGGTTTTAGTGGAGCGTCTGGAATATCCAGTAGAGATAAGATTTCAGAGCGTGCCTGCGAAAAACGCATGGACTCATCACCAATCTGTCCTCCGTCAATGACTTCCATGGACGGATTATAATATGTATAATCCCAACTGCTGTCAGATGCACTCTGTATATGGAGATAGTTGTCATTGATTTCAAAGACAGCTTCTTGTGGGTCGTGTGTCTGGTCATATTCTGGTACGTCAAAAACAGATTTCAATTTCTCCATTGCCTGTTGGATTTCCGGGTTTTCACGGTAATGGTCAATCGCATTGATAATATCAGTGTGAACAACACCGCCAGACATGAGATCCATCTGCCCATCGTACATACTTCTATCTTCTAAGTTAAAGCCAATTCCTTTGATACCGTTCATTCGTTCAGAGGGGATTTCATGGTAGATACGGATTGCTTCATCCAGAGTGAGATTTTCGTGAAGTTCTCCTAAAGTTGGAAATTCGCTGCACTCTGCGACATAGAATGTGAGTCTGCTTTCTGATTTGGAAACAGGTTCCGGTGTAGAAATTTCAGATGATTGTTCTATCAGTTTTTGAGTAGGAGAGAACTTTTCCAGACGCTCAGATAAAGTGACAGCCTGTTCACTGAACTCGTCTTTATCCATGGCGATACTGGAAAGCCAGTCTTTTAAGTAGTCAGTGTTATCGACAATGATATTGTTATGAATCTCAGCATATTTCTCAGCACCGTTCTTATTCGCATCTGTGTATGGGTCATAGAATGTCATAAAAACTGCCAGGTCTGTTGCCAGCCTGTCCGGAGTATCCTGTACTTCAAAGTATGGATTGTCCCATTCTGTGAATTCCTGAAATTCGGAAATATGCTGCTGGTTTGCAGTCGGCTTCATATTGTCAAGCTGTCCCTCGTCATATAGCTGGTCGAAACTGTTAAGATAAGACTCAACTTGCGGTACACCGTTCTGTTCTAGCTTGAATTTAAAGTGTTCATAGGTGAACTGCTTGATTTCCTTCGGAGTCATATTGCGGTTGACATGAACATTGTCAAAACCAATCTGGGAACCAAGGTCAGAAAGGATGTGCATAGCCTCCGGGCTTTCAGTGACTAGTTCCATTTTCGTGAAATCTTCGACCAGAACATTTTTGCCGGCCCTTACATGGAGCAGATCTACGGCACAAGGAAATTCATCATCGTGTTCAATTCCAAAGGTCAGTCTTGCATACGGAGCATCAGATGTTTCAGAGTGGGTTTCTTCAAAGTTATAGCTTTCTGTTCTTAATTCACGGAAACGGGTAACAGCAGCGTAAAACTGGTCGAAGTATTCTATTTCTGTACGTTCTTTTTCTAAATCTGGTCTTGACCAGGTCATCAAGTCGGGAACGATATAGTATTTCCATTCGTTTTTTTGAGGCTGTTCAGATGCAAGTGTTCCGGGAATCGGATTTTCATTGGACGGGATAAGATTGTAGTAGCTGATTTGGTCTTCCGGCAGTTGCTCTGGAAAGTCAATATATCCGACAGCGGAAATCGTATCATTTTCATAGCTTCGTTGGTCTGGGGTAGTAACGATGCGAGAACCTTCCTGATAGGGATAAGCGCCCTGTGATAAGGCTTCCGGAGTAATGTAATAACGATAGAAGTGATTTTCTTCTACGATTTCGGAAGGCTCAGCGATGTCTTCAGATATATTTTTATCTGCTTCATTGTTCAACACATATTCTTTTTGAATGACTTCCAGATTTTGTTCAATATCATTGATGAGAGAAGAAGCAGCGTCTCGGATGGTCTGCAAAGATGCTTTCAGTTCCGGCAATTCACGATTGGCAGACCAGGTAGCTACATAACCAAAACTGTAATCGCTTGTGTCTATGCCAAAGTGCTGGCATACAACGTAGGCAATACTTTCTGCTTCGACTTCCCTTGTATTACGGTCTTTTCTCTTTTCAGCTTCAACAGGGGGCTTGGTACGGTCGAAATCGTGCAGTCTGGAGTGGGCAAGTTCATGTACGGTTGTTTTAATGGTCTGTGCTTCGCTCATGCCCTCACGGATTGCAATCCTTTTATCGGAAAGACTGTAGTATCCGTTTGTTTCACCGTCCATTTCTTCAAATGAAATAGGTACAGCGGAAGTCCTGTTAAGTGCATCAAAGAACTGATCATAGTTCTCTACGTTTCCAGTCAGTTCATCAATCTCCAGACTTGGTAATGGTTTTCCGTCTGTCTGTGATACGTCAAAGACGGTAACAACTTTGAATTTAGGTGTCTTTATCTCCACGGTTTCCATGATAGGCTCACCGTTTTCATCCAGTTCCGGTAGATCGGTTTCCGGGTCTTTCTTTTCACGCTCCATCTTGACTTTAACGGGAGCCGGAGCAAAGATTTTAATTCCACGTTCACCGGATTTTACATGACGTTCAAATTTTTTCTGCCATCCGGAATAACCGGCAAGGAGAGTAGCGTCCGGTTTCTGCATGGCAATCATAATAGAATTGCTGTAACTGTATGTATGAAAACGGGACATGACATTCAGATATTCCTGGAAATTGCCACTGGAAAAGAAGTCTTTAATGCCGGCTTCTAATTGTTCCGTGGCTTCTTTGATTTTTTGCTGTTGCTGTTTTGCATAGTCAGCCATAGGTTATTTCCTCCGTTTATAAAGTGTCTGCCGGGACAGTCGGACTGCCCCAACGGAATCCTGTCACGTCAACCGTGCCATTGCCAATTAACTTTTTTTCCAAAAGTTTGTGTCCAAGGATAGGAGCTGCAGTTTTGGCATCTTCACCGTAAAACTCATAGTAACCATGCTGTTCAAATCCAACTAAATGCTCAGGATGCTGGGATTTGATGTCGTTATATTCATACTGTGCGGCAAGTCGCAATGGCTGTAAGGTTTCAGCTACTAATTCAACTGGACGGATAATCGGTTCAATAATCGTTTCGTCTTTAGTAGTATCGAGATTCATGAAATCTGTGATGGACATTTGCCCATCATCAGAGCGTTTCTGTTCTCTTTTAGAGGTGCGTGTAGAAGTCTGTACTTGCTGTTTACTTGGTTCAGTGGATACCGGTTCAATAATTGACTCAAATTTCTCCTGGTTTGGGAACAGGGTAAAAGTGCCGTCACGGAAATCTTGCAATTCTTTCAGCTTTTCCTGACAGAAAGAATAGTGTCTGTCATCTGCGGGTAACTTGGTAGCTTCTTTTTCCATCTGAGAAACAAGGTATGCCAACTGTTCTGCATCTTCGATAACAGGACGCAGTGTTTTGGCGGCATCCCAATATTCAAAGGCAGAAACCTGCAGTAACGGATCACGCTCATCCTTGGAACTGAAAGGAAGTGCATGAGCAAAGGAGACAACAGAACGAGTAAGGTGTTCAAGTTCATAGTTAGAAATCTGCTGTTTGTCTTTTTCTGTGATATAACGGTTCTCACGCAAAAGATGGTCAATACGGTTAGCAACCACATTCCATTTCAAGAGAACAGCGTGAGGAGAACTATTCGGTGCTTTTATTGTCAGCTTCAATCCTTTGAAATCATGGTTGGAATCCGTAAAATCCGAATTGGATATTGCCGGCATTGCACCGCCGATACCAAACTGGTTTTTCAGAAAATCGGCACGTTCTTTTGCGTCATCATTCTGCAGATAGAAAGAATAAATGCTCAACTTCTGGTCGATATTCTTGGTGGTAAGGTAACGGTCAATCTCATCTTCCGTGAGAAATAAATTACGTTCTGCCAACTGGAAGCTCGGCTCTGCATGATATGGCTGAGATGCATTGACCAGTCGTTTTAATCTGTTCAATAGTTGAATTGGTTTATGAAAATGGAAACGCAGAAGACTAGGATCAGATGAATAATCTGAGTGAAACTTATCCAGAGTCTTGATCTGCGCCTGTAATTCTTCCGGGTCTTTCAACATTTCTGCCCATCGTGCCTGTGCAGTTGGATACCCGCCGGATAAAAGTTCACGGTCAAAATAAGTGAACTCATGGTCTTCAAAATTGAAATCGTGATACAGATATAAAAGCTGCAGAGCAATCTCAGAACGCTCATTGTCCAGTGCATTATCAAGAATGACCTGAGGAAGATAGCGACCGGAATTTAGAAGATGTAAGATACGCTCGTCTGCTTCTTTCCAGGTAATCAAAGCACGTTCATCCGAAGCAGCATTTCGGACAGAGTTACCAGGAGCAATCTGGATGCCGTAGACATCAAAATGAAAGGCATAGTCTTTGTTATCCAGACGGATACCAATGCCGGCAGTCTTAAATTCATCAATTAAGAGCGCTGTTCTGACTTCCGGTGCAAGGTTTTCCATGTAAAATGCAGCAATTCGCATTTGTCCCTGTCTTTTATTGCTTCCGTTTCGTAAGAATTCATCCAGAACTTCACCCGGTACAGCATGGTTCAGTGACTTGGGTGGAATAAAAGCGACTAACTCTGCTTGCTGTTTCTCCTGAGTAGGAAAAGAGGGCAAAATAAAAGAAGCAGGGGGCATATCACCCTCCGCTTCTGGATCTGTCTGTATTTCGGTATCAGTTAAATGTAAATCAGTTCTTTCAGCACGATCTCTTCCGCCTGTTGCGTCAGAGCGTTTATGTGCTGAATCCAGTTCATCTGTTCCATCGCTTTGTCGGGAGCTGGATTGGTCTGTAATAACTGGGTCACGATCTGTTCCATGCGTCTGTTCGCTGTCTGGTCGATCTCCAGCAAGTGCTGATTCAATTTGCCACTCAGGAGCAGTGTCTGATACGTCCCTCCTCGATGTTTTTTCAGATACGTCTTGCGAAGCATCCCGTATTTGCCCGGTACTTCCGTCGGTTCTTCGTTCAACATCAGATTCGGAATCAGATAATCCCCGGTCTGGGTGTATGTCAGTTTCATGTGTTTGTCCTCCTTCTATTTCAGCGATATTACGTTCGTTTTCCTGTTCTACTTCATTATTATAAGAAGCATCCAGTTCAGATTCAAGAGATTCACCCTGTTGGATTTGGCGGTCATAGGTACGAATTTCACGGCCAATATCCATTAACATGGGTTTTGCGATTTCAGTGGTAGCGAAACCTATCTGACTGACAGCAGCGAGCGTATTAAAGTCTGTAATATAGGAGAAATCTTCAATGTCCAATGAGGTTTCGGGGTCAAGCCCGCAACGGTATAACAGCATATACTGAACGCTGCTGATTAAGGTTTCACGGAAACGGACAAGCTGGTTCAGTTCATCCATTTCTTCAAGGAAACTTCCGTCAACGGCAGTTCGGAAATCTTCAAAGTAGATGTCCAGATTTTCCATGACATTCTGTTTTGCAGCCTGCATCAGAGCGTCACGGAGCAGATAGGTATCTGCATCCAGTCCATAGGCTTCAATCAAATGGTCACGGATTGCTTCGGTATGTTCTTCTTGCAGACTCCATAAGTATGGTGTTTTACCATATCGTCCAAGGTGCGTATCCCTTATATCGAAGACATATTTAAGCTTGTTTCTCGGCTCACTGTCATCAATCAGGGCAATACCTTTGGCACCACGATTGACCCAACGGTTCATCTTGGTATTCCAGATTTCCAGTGATGCACAGGCAGGAGTATCCGGGCGCTGAGCATAGATCATAAGCTGGTCATTGAACGGATACTTATATACACTGGAAGCTGTGTTAAGGAATGAAAGCCAACGGACAGGGTTGCTTGTAATTCCATGGGCGGTATGTTCGGATAAGGCAGACATGTACTGATATTTAGAAGCCATATACACACCACCAATCCGCAAGGTATTCACTTCTTCCAGACATGTCTACATCGCCGGGAAAAAGTATACGTCGCTGTGTCTTATCGGAAACCAGTCGTTCACATACCAGGATTGTTCCAATGAAATTTGCAGTAATGTATGGAGCAATTTCGATTGCGGTGAAGCAGTCCTCATTTCCGCGAACCTCGTAAGAAAACAATCCATTTGGGAGAGTATCCGTGTCAACTCTGCAACGTGTGAACAGAGCTGGCATACCGAGTATTTCAGCCGTACTAAATTCGACCTGGAAAGCATCACGCCGACTGGATGGCATTATACCTTTCCAGGGAGAAATTCCGTCATCCCGACAGTGAACCATGCTTTCATGCTCTAAGGGTAATACCCAGGAGCAAAATTTGTTTCGTATCATGCGTGTTCTCACACTCCTTTGTCGTTGATTTGAAGAAACATCAGTCCTTCATAACAAATCGTTACAGGAGCGTTGATTCGTAATGAATACGAAAAGACATAAAAAAAGCAGCCAGAACAATAGTGTTCTGACCGCTTGGGGCGTGTATGTAATATCAGTTATTCTTGTCTTTCTAAGATTTCTCTAAGCAGTCTGGCATTAGGGATGTCAGGCTGTTCCAGGTATTCGGAATAAGCGACATCCAGTTCTTTCAGAATGTAAGAGGTAATATCTTCGAAAGTGACTTGTTTTTCAGCTTCTTCATAAGATAGTCCTGTTTCCTGCATAATAGCATTTACAAGACCTTTTGGGGGCTGTTGTTTATATGCTTTGATAGAACGGTTGATCCAACTGAGCATTTCAAGTGAGGCAGAGCCGGTATGCTCTTTTTGTGAATCAGTTGGGACATCGGTAAGGGGTACAACATTGTTATCAAGTTCGTTTGCCATAAAGTCACCTCCAGAGAATGATTGCAAGATAATTATATCACAGGATTTTTTCATCGTGATGCAGTTTTTTGGAAAAAAGAGAAATTATTTTTTGGGGAGTTAGACTCCATTCTCTGTGAATGAAACTAACTTGCCATACTCAATTTCATCCTGGTATAAATCAAACAGTGTGTTGGAGTCCTGTTCCCATAGACCGCTTTTCTCATTGCTCAGACAGGTATAGAAATGAGTATGGGACAGGGTATTGATTGCGTCTGTACTGTCAAGATGATAGACACGTCTTATATCAACGCAGAGCCTTTCGACAAGCTGCGGGAATCGTTCATTAAAGGATGAAGTTTTCATAGATACTCCTTTCAGCGTAAGTATGAATTTAATTGTAGTCCATAATGGCGAGGTGGGCAATAGAAAAAAGCTACAACTTTTTATTGAACTTTTGCTCATCGTGGACAAAAGTTTGCTATAATAAAATCGCAGATATGCTGTGTAAATCACTTTCGGAGGTTATAAGAAATGAACGTTCTTTACTTATCAGATATACATTTTGGAAGAGAGTTGATTGCGTGGGGAAAGTTCGAAAATAGAACTGAAATTCAAAATCAACTCATTCAGACAGTGGCTACATTGCCACCCAATATGAAACCAGATTACATTGTCGTTACAGGGGATATTGCGTGGACAGGGGCGACAGAAGAATATGATATGGCGTATGATTGGTTTTCTAGGTTGTTAGATGCGACAGGATTGGATGGAAAAAGAATTTCGTTTTGTGTGGGAAACCATGATGTCAATAGAAAAATCGCAGTCCAAAATCCAATATCATCTTTAAAAACTGATGAGAAATTAGATTTAAATAAGATAGATGAGCTTTATAAATATGAGAACATCAATTCATTTGGAGTACAGATACATGCGTATAATGATTTTTGTCATAAATTGGGCGTTATTCCTTACCAGTATTATTGCGAAGTTGATAGCCCCGAATCAGACAAGTTTGGTTTTAGCAAGCAATGGTATAGCTATGCGGTGGGGAGCAAGGATATTGGGTACGGAGATGAAAAATATAGAATAGTAGCCTTTAACTCAGCGATGCTTTCCGGATATGAAGACTTGCCGGATGACGAGAATTTTTTAGGGTTACCACAGATAGAACAAATGATTTCTCAGAAGATAATTGGAAAGGAAAACGATTATTATAAAATAGCATTGTTCCATCATTCAGAACGATTTCTTAATACAAATGAAATGAATTCATATAGCGATAGACCGGCAACTCTGCACAAACTGATTGAAAATGTTGATTTAGCATTATGTGGGCATACTGAGACAGGAGCAGTACCAGTCATAAGAAGGCAGGACAGCGATGGCATTTTATTAAATGGAGGTGCAGCTTATTACAGCGACGAACATCCTAATTCTTTTTCTATATTAAATGTGGAGGCCAATACAGAGCAAATAGATATTTGCACATTTATTTATACGAAAGGTCAATGGTGTTCCCAAAGAAAGTTAGATGAGATTACGTGGAAAAAGAAGTCTTGTACATTGCAACCAAAAGGTCAGTTGATTGACGAGGTGTGGAAATTTACTATGTTTGCAGCAGAGCAAAAAAAAGAAATTACTTTTCAGCATGTTGATTTTGGGTTCTATGCAAATAAGACAGAAATTCATTATTATTATGTGAATAAAAAAGATGTGACAAGGTTATTGGATTTTTCTGGTGATGAAAATGGAGTTCATATTGAGATTGCTCCTGGGCGTGAGCGTTCGATTGAAGCGATGCTTGCCTATTGCAGTATATTTTATTTTATTGATCAGGAAATAAAATCCGGAAAAAAAGAAGTAAAATATGAACTGACAGATCCGAAAGGTAGGGTAGTAGCTCAAGGAGTAATGCCATATAGGGAATTTTCTGACGAAAGTTATGCGTTTTATAATTTACTTCAGCGTTTGAAAAAATTAGAGGATGCATTTGGCGTTCGTTTTTCTGCCAGTGATAATGCATCGATACAAGAACAATCTGCCGTAACATTTTTGGAAAATTATCTTGAAGATGGTAGTGGTGTTATTTCAAATGAACTGAATCATAAATTTGTATATTTTTCAGAAAAGAAATATATTTTTCAGCAGGTTTACGAAAAGATAACTAAAAAACAGGCGGAAGCAATTTGCTTTGAATATACTGTACCAATGTTATGCAATTTGTTTGGTGCTAAGATAAAATTGGGTAATTGTAAGATTGTAGTAGTAAACTTAATTCCTTCTGATTTAAATGAGGTCAAAAAACAATTGGATACGTTTATGCCGGGCGACAGACGACGATTGAAAATGAACTTTATTAAGAACCATCAACAAATCGCAGTATGGCGTATAGATTGCGAAGAAAGCAATCAGGATATAAAAAATACAATAAATGAAATCAAAAAGAAAACGATTTGCTTTGAAATAGAACCACAAGGATTAAAGTTTGGAAACGGAATATTGGTACCAGATGAACAAGAAGTAAAAAAGAAAAAGTTGATTTTAAAAGATACGCTGTCAATAATGATTGAATCATATAGACAATTGTGGAGTCGTACATAATATAATTAAACAGGCACTCGCCAAAGCTGTTAAGCAATCAAGTCTACACCGTCGCAGTTAAGTATGTACTCATCCCTTGCTGGTGCGTCAAATTTTTTGATTTGGGCATCCATCAGGTCTGCGATAGTAACTGGTACATCGTTTGGATTATTGATTCCAAAACAAGTGGTCAGATTAGCTTGTGTGTCGAAGTCAACTGCCAGGACTCTTTTTCCTATTCGGCTCAGAGCGTAAGACAAGTTATGAACTGTCACAGTTTTAGCGCAGCCACCTTTTTGGGCGCAGCATACAATGATTTGAGCCATAAGATTTATCCTTTCATTTGTGGATGAGCAGTCTGATGACTGCGGTTATCAGTAACAGGGTTCCGCTGATAATGCGGTAAACAAAAACGAAAATGCCAATCAGACCGCCAATGAGAAGGTCAAAGACGAAGATGGCAACCGTTCCAGCGATGCCGTATCCAAACGGAACGAACCAGAGGGTCATCTTTTGGATGCCGAAAGGAATACCAATCAGCAGAGCCAGGAGCCAGTAATCGCATTTCCCGCCAGCCATGTAAAGGGGCTGGCAGAGAAACGCTGTGGCTGCAGCGATTACAAGTGGAGCAATCAACTGAGTCAGTGCCTGTTTGCAATGGCACAAGTTCAATTTGAGCATTTAGCACCGCCTTTCTGTGAGATTTGGATTGTGAGAAAATTTGGAATTTAGCAAAAATCACTTCCAGTAATTTACAATATGCTGTATAATTGGCTTGATCTGAAACTAAATAGTTTCTCAGCAACCCTTTGTTTTCCCTTTACAGGAAACATCAAGATACTATTTGTTAGGGTTAAATAGTGATGCATTTCTGCCGGTCGAGGTCGGTATTTCAGCGAGTCCCCCCTTTAAATGTTAATAAGAAAAGGACACATCTGAAACCGTCGCTGGACTTTTGGTTTCTTGATGTGTCCTTATTATATCGTAGGCGTATATAATCAAAAATATAATATACAGACTCGGGGAGGATATCATGCGTAAACCAACTTTTATTAAAATCATTATCACGTTATTTCTTCTCTTTTTACTCTACAGCGGAGCAAGTATTTGGATTTCCTCAAACTATCTTGTAGTCCATGAGTATGAGGTGCAGTCTTCGAAGGTTTCTCAGGAATTACGGATAGCCCTTTTGTCGGACCTGCACGATCATGAGTTTGGGGAGAAGAATGAGAAGCTGATTACGAAGGTTCTGGAACAGGATCCGGATCTGGTGTTTATGGCAGGGGACTTTCTTAATGAGGATTCTGTGGACAGTGAAATTCCATGCGAATTGATCCGGGAATTAAGCCAGCAGGTTTCGGTGTATTTTGCACTAGGTAATCATGAGATTGTCTATATGGAGAAGCGAGGGCAGCAGCTTCGCAGGGAACTGGAAGATGCGGGAGCTGTTGTGTTGGATAAGGACTATGTGGATTTGGAAATACAGGGAGATAAAATCCGGCTGGGCGGTATGTATGACTATGCCTTTGGACTGGATGGGAATGATGACGCATATAAAGCGCCGCAGGATGTAAAAGAATATTTGCAGGAGTTTCAGGAAACAGACAATTTAAAGATCATGATGGCCCACAGACCGGAAAGTTTTGTTTTGGGAAATGCTGCAAAAGTGTGGGATATTGATTTGGTGGTTAGCGGTCATATTCATGGTGGACAAGTGGTGCTGCCCTTTGTCGGAGGAATTTACGGAGCAGATCAGGGGTGGTTTCCTGAATATGTTCATGGATTATATGAGAAAGAAAACATGCAGTTTTTGATCACCGGTGGTTTGGGAAGCAGCAGCGAAGTCCTTCCAAGATACAATAATCCGCCGGAAATTGGAATTTTGAAAATAGATAAGCAGTAGTTGACAAAAGAAGACATTTTGATTTAGACTTGAGAGAAGATATTTGCGTGGTTTGTGGAGGAGAGAAAGAGTGAAAATTGTAAAAGAATATATTTTGAGAGAAATAGCAGGTGAATATATATTGGTTCCCAC
>PPYF01507263.1_pt1 | contig 22468 bp, 14 predicted proteins | sample 1559871 | NCBI WGS metagenome assembly PPYF01 (sample SAMN08240021, study PRJNA423297) | Human gut metagenome, whole genome shotgun sequencing project.
AAAAGATTAATAGCAGGGTGGGATAATGAATTCTTATGGGAACTTATTTTACATGATTTATAATGCGTTTTCCCTGAGCACTAAAGATACGACAAAGTAACGATATATCAGCATAGGAAAGCTTGTTTTTCGTTTCAGAAGAAAATAAATATTTTCTTAGTTAAATACTTGCAAACCCCATATTTCATGTTATACCTTAGCAGCATCAACCGGTCGAAAAAACAACATTTATTCATTTAAAAAACAAGAAAAATATGAAGACATTAGAATATAACTCGAAACGTTTGGCAAAAAGAATACAAGCATTGATGAAAGAATCGTCAAACGTCATCGTTTCACCGAACACTTCAAAGAACGTACCGAAAATGCAAGAAATAGATGAACAGGAAGCATATAAACAAGAAGTACATAAACACCCCGTCCTTCTAACACGACAAGTGATTGACTTTTTGAAAGTACGATATGACTTCCGCTACAACTTACTCACCGAAGAAACCGAATTTCGCCCCTCCGGGCAACGAGAAATTCCTTTCTGCCGCATAGACAAGCGAGAACTGAATACTTTCTGCCTGGAAGCCCACAAAGAAGGAATCAACTGCTGGGACAAGGACCTTCAAAGATACATTTACTCTACCCTAGTGGAAAGCTACCACCCTTTCCGGCTTTATATGAACGAACTACCTGCCTGGGACGGAACGGATCGGTTGAAGCCCTTGGCGAAGCGAGTATCCGACACTCCTATATGGATAAAAAGCTTTCACACCTGGATGCTCGGACTTGCCGCCCAATGGCTGGGAGTGAATCAAACACAAGCAAACAGCGTAGCCCCGATACTTATCAGCGAAGAACAGGGACGCCATAAATCCACTTTCTGCCGTATGCTGATGCCGCCACAACTAGCCCGTTATTATTCGGATAATCTGAAACTAACCGCACAAGGCAATCCCGAACGTCTCCTAGCCGAGATGGGGTTACTAAACATGGACGAATTTGATAAATTCGGAGCACAAAAGATGCCGTTACTTAAAAATCTGATGCAAATGTCCAGCCTCAACATCTGCAAAGCCTATCAGAAAAATTTCCGGTCGCTGCCTCGTATCGCCTCTTTCATCGGAACAAGTAACCGGACTGACTTACTGTGCGATCCGACAGGCAGCCGCAGATTCATCTGCATTGAAGCGGAGCATGATATTGACTGTACCGGAATTGAACATTCACAAATCTACGCCCAACTGAAAGAGGAATTGCTTGCAGGTGCCCGTCACTGGTTCAACAAGGAGGAAGAACATGCTTTGCAACGTCATAATAGCGCATACTATCATGTCAACCCCATAGAAGACATTGTGTGCAACATATACGCGCCTGCCATGTTGGATGAACCGGATTGTCTGTCACTCTCCGCCGCTATCATTCATCAAGAATTGAAAAAGAGGTTTCCGGCTGTACTTCGTAATTGTACTCCTATCCAATTGGCGCAGATTCTGACTGCAACGGGTATCAGTCGACAGCATACGAGATTGGGCAATGTGTATTTGGTGAAGAAAGTGAAGGGCTGTGAAGAGTGAGAATGATACTACCTGTTCACATAAGATATCTGTGAATAAGATGGTTACGCCTCTGTGACGACTGTGAATGACAGCATATATCATAGCAATCAGAAAGTAGTAAACAATCAAGTCCCGAACATATTTTGATTGGTAATGATTTTATTGCAAATAATGTTATTACTAATCGAAGTATTTCTTATTTTTATATTCCTCTTTAAAGCTTGCGCCTTTTGTGCCCTGTTGCATTTTATTTTTTATTTTGTAAGTCGGCAAGGTCTGCGTTTCTGAAAAAAACAATATATTTGCATTCATAAATATCGCAAAAGTAAGTAGTTACGGTGATTTTTATAAATTTTGTTCTCTTTTTTCGCAGGAAAAGTGACAGTATGAACGATAAAATTGACATCATAGTAGCGGGAGTAAACCGGAAGGATAAAAAGATGTGGGGCGATTTCTACGATCGTTTTTATACTGCTTTATGTGTTTATGTTTCCAAGATATTGCCAGTCCCCGATGCGGTGGAAGATTTGGTACAGGAAGTTTTTATTTCTGTATGGGAGGGGAAGCGTACCTTTTCTGATATTAAAGAACTTACCAATTATCTTTATCGTGCCTGCTATAATAATGCCTTATTATATATACGTAATAATCAAATTCATGATACTATTTTAAGTTCTTTGGCGGAAGAAGAAAGTATGGTGGACGAAGATACGATTTATGCACTGACAGTAAAAGAAGAAATTATCCGGCAACTCTATTGCTATATCGAAGAACTTCCTGCCGAACAACGTCGGATTATTTTAATGAGAATTGAGGGACATACATGGGAAGAGATAGCGGAACGTCTGGAGATAAGTATCAATACTGTCAAAACCCAAAAGACTCGCAGCTATAAATTCCTCCGTGAAAGGTTGGGGGATTCCATTCATTCCATAATTCTTTTTTTATTTTTCTAAAAATAAAAAAACATTCTGATACTTCTTTGTCTTTTTATTGATTGATTAAAATTTATTCTATTTGTTAAAATCAAATCTTTTTCTTCTATATAATGACATTATGATATATTTCTACCTCTAAATTCTGATTCATTATTCTTTTATCTCAAAAAAATGTCATCTTTTTGTCACCCGTTTTTATGAGTTGTGTATATCTATAATAAAGATGAATTAAACAATTGTTTAATTAAAAAAACGCAATAAGATGAAGAAGTTCGAAAATGTATATCAAGACGCTGCTTTAATGAGAAAGGTTCTTTTGGGGGAGGCTGATGAAGTGGAACAAAAAGATCTTGAGAAACGGTTGGCAGAATGTCCGGACTTACGAAATGTATACGAGCAGTTACAGAGCGGGGAGACTTTGAAAGTCGCCTTTGGAGAATATCAAAAATATTCGTCAAAGAAAGCTTATCAGTCTTTTCTTCAGAGTATCGGGCAGATGGAATCGAAAGGCCGGAAGAGTCGTTCTCGTCGGGTGGGGTGGTACGCTGCTGCGGCTGTCGTTACTTTAGCCGTTGCTCTTTCTTTCTATATGTCGAATTATATCTCATCGGAAAAAGAAGGGAAAACTTTGATTCAGCCGGGAACGCAGCAGGCACAATTGACTTTGTCCGATGGCAGCGTGATTGATGTGCATAGAAAAGAAGTAAGCGTAGTAGTAGATGGCGTTCAAGTAAAATATAAGAAAGGAGTGCTGTCTTATCAGCCTACCGTCACGACACAACATGAGGAGAAAAACATTGAAGAACAATCTGGCAAATCAAATGAACTGGTAATACCGCGTGGAGGTGAAAATACTGTAATCCTTGCAGATGGAACGACAGTACATTTGAATGCCGGTTCTAAATTGACCTATCCGGTACGTTTTGCCGGTAAACGTCGAATTGTGCGTTTGGAGGGTGAAGCTTATTTTGATGTAGCAGGAGATGAGAATCATCCATTTGTGGTACAAACTCATCTCGGGGAAATAACTGTACTTGGTACTGAATTCAACGTGAATGCTTATGCCGATACCCCTGTTTGTTATACAACCCTAGTACATGGAAAAGTGAAATTCTCTACATTAAATGCGGAAACGGTTACTCTCTCACCGGGTGAACAAGCTGTTGTATTTGCCAATAGTTCAACGAAACGCAAGGTGGATTTGGAAGAATATGTTGGTTGGGTAGATGGTATGTACATCTTTAATGACCGTCCCTTGGGCGATATAATGAAGACATTCGAACGCTGGTACGACATACAGGTTTATTACGAAACCCCTAACCTGCGCGACATTACCTATAGTGGTAACTTGAAACGCTACGGAACAATAAATTCATTCCTGGATGCACTGGAACTGACAGGAGACCTTACTTATAAAATCAGTGGCAGGAATATATTGATATATGACAAAGTGGAAGAACAGGAATGGAAAAGATAGAATATTAGAATAGTTAGAATATTAGGTACACAAAAGTTTAATTATTAATTTATGAGAGAAAAACGATGGCTGCTATGTTTTCTAGTGGCAATGTGCTGTACGTTTAGTGCATGGGCATTACCGTCACAAGACAAGACGGTGACTTTGAAACTGCACAATGTCTCTATAGAGACTGTCCTGGATGCAGTGAAAAAACAGACAGGTGTGAATATGTTATATAATTCACAAATGTTCAAGGGTGTTCCTTCGGTATCACTTGATGTGAAGAACGAGAGATGGGATACAACTCTTAAATTAGTGTTGAATCCTCAAGGGTTTGACTATGTGATGAAAGACGGTATTGTTGTCATTCGAAAACAAAAGCGTGAAAACCGTGTCCGTGGTATGGTGACAGACTCACATGGAGAGCCGATTCCCGGAGCTAGTATTATTGTTAAAGGTACTCGTACAGGTACTTCTACCAATATTGAAGGTGAATTTACTTTGGACGTAAAAAGTGATAAGGTGGTGTTGGAAGTTTCTTTTATAGGTATGAAGAAGCAAACTGTCCAAGTGGATGCTACTCGTCGGAAAACGGTTGAAATTACATTGGTGGATGATGTCAAAACATTGGAAGATGTGGTTGTGACCGGATATAGCAATGTACGTAAATCCAGTTTTACGGGTAGTTCGACTCAGATTTCGGGTGATGACTTGCGTAAGGTGTCACAGACAAATATAATTGGGGCGATCCAGTCATTCGATCCCTCTTTCCGTTTGGTAGATAACGTACAATTTGGTTCTGACCCGAATGCTTTACCAGAAATGTATATTCGTGGACGTTCCGGTTTTGGCGTTAAAGAACTGGATAAAGATCAGCTTTCAAAATCAAATTTGGAGAATAATCCTAATTTACCAACTTTTATCATGGACGGTTTTGAAGTAAGCATTGAGAAGGTATATGACTTGGATCCTACCCGTATTGAGAGTTTGACGGTTTTGAAAGATGCTGCTGCTACTGCTATGTATGGTTCACGTGCTGCTAATGGAGTGGTGGTAATTACTACTGTTGCTCCGAAAGCAGGAGAGGTTCGTGTATCATAAGCACAGTATTTACTTAGAGGGAGGAACACCTAATTTGCGTTATGGTGTGGACGGTTCATTTAATATAGCAGATGGTGTGATGAAGGGTACAGAACGTAATCGCTATAGTGCAGGCTTCTCTTTGGATTATCGCATCAAGAATTTGCAAGTAAGAAACTATGTATCTTTCGGGCATACGAAATCGAAAGAATCTCCGTATGGTTCGTTTAGTGATTTTAGCGGACTACAGCCTTATGACTCTCCTTATAAAGATGATGGAACACTCCGGGAGAAACTCACATATTCGAAAATTAGCGGACGTGACAATAATAATCCGCTATATGAAGCAACTTTGGGTAATTATAATTGGAACTCTTATGATGAGGTTATTGATAATTTGAGCTTTAACTGGTACCTGAATGATTACTGGACGGTTAAAGGGCAGTTCAGTGTAACGAAGAAATATTCCAAATCAGAGAAGTTTATTGATCCGCTTTCAAGTAAGACTAGTGTTACAGGTTCAAAAGATAATAATCTTGCCGGTGATTTGTATACGACGAATGGAGAAAGTTTGGATTGGAATTCCAATGCTTTTTTATACTATACACGTAGCTTTAACAAGCAGCACAATTTGAATGTTTCAGCAGGTTGGGAAGCAGCTTCAGGTACCACTGAGAGTACCAATGCTCATTATCGTGGATTTCCGTCGGGTGAGTTTCACTCTCTGAATTATGCGGCGGAAGTATATAAGAAACCTACTCGTACTGAGAATACCACACGAAGGGTTAGCGTATTAGCTTCTGCCAATTATACGTGGAATGATATTTATTTGGTAGACGCTTCTGTACGTTTCGACGGTTCGTCAGAGTTTGGGGCGAATCAGAAGTGGGCTCCTTTCTTCTCTGGAGGTTTGGGTGTTAATATTCATAACTATGATTTCTTCAAAAGTAACGGATATATCAATAAGTTAAAATTACGTGCTTCTTATGGGCGTACCGGTAAAGTTAATTTCCCGGCTTATGCTGCAACGACGATGTATGAAACTTTATTTGATGAATGGTATATAACAGGTTATGGGGCTGTATTGAAAGCTTTAGGTAATAAAGATTTGACTTGGGAAAAGACGGATAAGCTGAGTGTTGGTATCGAAACAAAAACGTTCCATGATCGCCTGACTGTTGATTTCGAGTATTACTATAATAAGACAATTGACTTGGTGAATGATGTCACTCTTTCCCAAACTTCCGGTTTCTCTACTTACAAAGATAATATGGGACAAGTTGCCAACAAAGGCGTAGAATTAAAACTTCGTGCGGATATTTATCGTGACAGAAACTGGAATGTGGCGTTATGGGGAAATATGGCGCACAATAAGAATGAGATTCTGAAGATTTCCGACTCTCAGAAAGCATATAATGAGAGAGTGGCCGCTTATTATAAAAATGAAGCACTTTATCAAGAAACATTAGGGCTGTCTCATGGTGCGGAATATTCGGTACCACTGCCACAGTATGAGGAAGGAGCTTCTCTGACTTCAATTTGGGCTGTACGTTCATTGGGCATTGATCCTACTACGGGTAAAGAGATCTTTTTGAACCGTGATGGCTCTATAGCTGATAAGTGGAATGCTGCGCAGGAGGTTGTAGTTGGAAATACAGAACCTAAATGTAGTGGTGCTTTCGGGTTGAACCTGTCGTATAAGAATTGGACTCTGTTTGCTTCATTTCTTTATGAGTGGGGTGGACAGGAATACAATCAAACATTGGTCAACAATGTGGAAAATGCGGACTTAGTGAACAAGAATGTCGATTTACGCGTATTGACGGACAGATGGAAAAAACCGGGTGACATAGCTCAGTTTAAAGATATTAAAGACCGGGGGATGACTACTTTGCCAACATCACGTTTCGTGCAGGATAAAGCATTGGTTCGATTGAATTCATTGAATGTCAGCTATGATTTTAACCGTGACTGGATAAAAAAACATCTCCGCATGAATCTGCTTCGTCTGGAAGCTTCTACGAGCGACTTGATAAACTGGTCCTCTATTAAACAGGAACGCGGATTGAGCTATCCGAGATCTTGGAAAGTGGAATTCTCATTAAAAGCACAGTTCTAAAAAAAGAAGAAAAAATGAAAAAGATATATACAATAATATTTGTGTCATGTCTAGCAGCTATCTCGTTCAGTTCTTGTAGTGACTGGCTGGACGTGAGACCTGCGGATGAGATAAAGGAAGAATATTTGTTTGAGACAGGAAATGGTTATCGTACAGCTCTGAACGGTATATACCGAAAGTTGGCGACTTTCGATTTGTACGGTAGTAATCTGAGCTGGGGGTTGATAGATGGCTGGGGACAGGTATATGACTTGGACAAAGCCCCCGACAGCGGTGGTGGTAAAGCTATGAAGAAATTATCGAAGTTTTTGTATAAGAACTCTGAACTTACTCCTACAACAGATGCTATGTGGAGCGCAGCGTGGAATATCATAGCCAATTGTAATAACCTTGCACAGCAGGTGGCAGAGGAAGATACAATGCTGTTCTACAAACGTACGCAGGAGAAAAATATGATTTTAGGAGAAGCTATTGCCTTACGGGCGTATATGCATTTTGATTTGTTACGTATATATGCGCCGTCTTTGGCTATGAATCCGGGAGATAGGCTTTTTATTCCTTATGTGGACAAATATCCATCTTATTTATCCGATCGACAAACAGTCGGTTACTGTTTGGAACGCATCATCGCTGATTTAGTAGAAGCGCAAAAGATTTTGAAGGATGTGGATAAGTCATCAGAGTTTACTTCGGGTAATCGTTTTACTAAGTCTCCTTCCGGAGAAGAACGTTTTGTGTGGTACAGAGGATTCCATCTTAATTATCATGCCGTAACTGCGGAGTTGGCTCGTGTTTACTTATATGCAGGACAATCGGAAAAGGCCTATGAAACAGCGAAGTTACTAATAGATATTAATGCTGATAAAGGTTATTATAAGGCAGTAACAAGTAGTTATAGTGGACCTATGAATATAGAGAATGGGAATATAAAGATGTATGAAGACATTATATTTGCATTATATTCTACAGATCAGACTGATTGGGATTTGGAGATTAATCATGCAAGTGATAATGCTACCAAACCGGATGATGAAAAGTATCTGGCTTTGAGTGATGCTGTGATAACGAAATTCTTCGGTACCGAAAGCGATAAAGACTGGCGTCTTAAGTATCAGTTAGGACCGAATACTTCTTCTTTTTATCGTTCATTGAAGTATAAAAAACAAGATGAAGGTTCTGGTTTTGGTAAAGTGAATAGTACAATGGTGCCTATGATTCGTATGTCTGAAGTATATTATATAGCTGCAGAGGCTATTTATGATACAGATAAGGAATTGGCCAAGACATATCTTAAAACTGTGAAACAAGGGAGAGGTATTAGTTCTCCTGACCTTAGCAAATCGGGTACGAAGCAAGACTTTATTAATCTGATTGTTGATGACGCCCGTCGCGAGTTTATTGGCGAAGGACAGACTTTCTTTTTATACAAGCGTTTGAAACGGAACTTGGAAGGGTCGGATGAAAAGCAGTCCGTAGAATATCCGGCGATTGAAGATAATTTGGTGATGCCATTGCCTGATTCGGAAAGCAATATTTAAATTTTGAAAGATTGAAGATATATGAAAAGAATAAGTTTTTATATAGTCATTGTATTGTTGGGAGTCTCCTTCTTTACTTCTTGTGAGGAGCAAGGATTACTGACCCATACAAATGATGTGTCATATATTGCATTTGAGAAAAATATGACAACAGATACAACAGGTGTATCTTTTAAGTTTTACAATGAAGGTGAAAATGCTAAGATATTATTAGGAGTTACCATTTCTGGAAAAGTACAGGATAAGGATTTGGAGTTTACGGTCAGTGTAGATCCGGAACGAACGACTTTGCCTGCTACCCAATATGAATTGCCAGAGAAGTGCGTAATTAAAGCAGGAGAACTAACCGGAGAAATATTGGTGGTTCTGAAGTATTACGAAAAATTGGATACGAAAGCTGAACTGCTGACGTTGCAAGTGAATGACGGTGGTGAGGTTCGTCAAGGTCCGAGTGTCTATTCACGTGCTATTATTTCCGTATCTAATTTGTTGTTTGCACCTGAGTGGTGGACTAGAAACGACGGTGATGTGAATAATCCCTACAACATTGTTGAAGAATGGTATTTGGGGAGGTATTCGGAAAAGAAATATTTAATGTTTTTGGAAGAATTGAAAAAAGACGGGGTGGTATTTGACGGAAAAGATATGTTTATATTGCGTAAATATGCACTGCGTCTGAAAAATAGAATTAAAGATTATAATACTCAACATCCGGATGAACCCATGAGTGATGAGTATGGTAAAATGGAAATTCCTGTTGCCGGATAATTAAAAAACGGAAGAAGTATGAAAAAGATAACAGTTTATATTTTATTACTACTTTTATTGAGTAGCATTTGCAGTTGCCTGGATGATAAAAACAATTATGATTATACACCGATTAATGAACTGAAAGGCACTATTAGTAATATTGAAAAAAACTATAGTGTTGGGATAGATGAAGACTTAGTTATAACACCTACGTTTGAGTTTACAATTGATAAAACAGATCCGGATGTGAGTTACGAATGGAGACTAGACGGAGAATTGTTGAATGTAAAAGCACCTTCGTATACTTTCAATTCTCATAAGATCGGATTGTTTGAACTCACATTTTCCGTCATCGACAATAAAACAGGGGTTAAGTACTCTGCTTCAACAGACATTTTGGTTCGTTCTCCTTATCAGAGAGGATGGGTGGTTTTGTCTGACGTAGATGGAAAGTCAACACTTTCATTTATCAAGATTAAGACCTTGTATGGTGTGTCAGAAACTGTGAATATCTGGGGTGAGAAAGTGGTACGTGATTCTATCGCATATCATTCTGTCGAAAAGTATTTAGTCAAAGATTTAGGAACCAACCCCAAAGGTGTTTTTGAGCATTTGGGTTATCCTAGTACTTTCGGACAGGTAGAGACTGTATATGATGAACTGGTAGTGATGCAAGATCGTTGGGTGGAGCTGAACGGTAATACTTTGGAGCGTGAAGTATATACAGAGGATGAGTTCTATGGGGATTTGCCGGTGGGAGGCTTCAAACCTGTAGAAGCTGCCATGTCTTACTCTGCAAAATTTATTCGTGATGAAAATGGATATATTTATATGCACATGAAGCCGGTTGCAAATGATTTTCATGCTGGAGCCTATATGTCTATTCCACTGTGGAATTATACTAAATTCAGTGCTTTATATCCTGTACAGAAGTTTAAGGACAGAAATATGGATGCGGTTCTGGCTCTCCGTGAAGAGGATAACTCATTGGTAATTATTCGAAATGGAGGTGGGGTGAAGAATAGTTCCAATGATCCGACATTTTATGATAATACGGTGAAGGATACCGGAGAAATAGTTGAATTTGAAGGAGAGGATGCTAAGAACTTTCAGAATATGCGTGATGAAAGTATTGTAACAATGAAAACTGCGTCAGTTAATGTGAATGGCGACATGATGCAAGCATGGGTTGCCTTGATGAAGGGTAACGATATGTCTTATCAATTGCGCTATTTCAGAATGAAGAATAAAAAATGGGATATATATGATTATTATGAAAATGACTTGACGTCATTGAAAAATAAAGAGTATACAGATATGGCTGTATTTGAACAAAAGCAGTATGTTGTTATTGCAATGGGGAATGAATTGTGGTATTGCCAATATGTGAAAGGTGTGGCATCTGCTCCAAAATTGATTCATACATTTGACAAGAAGGTGATTGCTCTTTCATCTAATGATATATATTTGTATCCAAAATATGGAGTTTACAACGGTCAGTTAGGGGTTGCCTTGGAAGACGGAAGTTTCTTTATATATGGGGTGGAAGAGAAGGACAAGCAAGAATCAGGATTGGTTAATGATGTAAAAATAAAACAATTATACCCGAATGAGGAAAGTGAGAAGGAGGGAGATAATAATTTTGGAAAAATAGTGGATGTACTATATAAAATAGGAAATGCTAACCAGATTGTTCAGTATGACCTTTAAAATAACTTGATCTATATAGATTATGCGGGGAATCGCATTGAGTCTTGAATACTTTATGTGATTCTCCTTTGTTTATTTGAATATGAGAAAAAGAATATTATTTATAGTTTTATTTGCTTGGTCAGGCATTCTGCATGCTTTTTCCCAACAGCAGGCCAACTATGAATTGGCAAATGAATTTCAGGCTTTCGGTTTAGGGGGTAATTTTACTGCTAATAGTCTAAATCTCTGGCCGAATGAAATTAATGGAACAGATAAGTTTTGGTTTGAATTTCATACGACTGTCGGGAAGGATTACTATTTTGTAGATCCTGAACGTCGGTTAAAAGAACCATTGTTTGATAAAGGGAAACTGGCATCGGGAATTGCACAGATTACTAGGGGTGTAGTGGACAGGAATAAACTGGAGTTGAGTGATATCAAATTTTCTGAAAACCTGGCTTCTTTTTCTTTTTCTTATAAAGGTAGGAACTATGAATATAATCGCCTGACACACCAGATTGTAGAGAAAAAGAAAGAAAAGAGTCGGTCATTATTTGATCGTTACTCATGGATGAAATATTCGCCAGACAGAAAATATCTTGTGTATGTGAAGAAACACAATCTGTATGTGAAAGGTAATGGGGAGATGGGAATGGATACGACGGAAGTGCAGTTGACCACTGATGGAGTTCGGTATTATTCTTATGCGCATGATGGAGGAACGGACGAAGAAGGAGAAGTCATGTCTGATATCTGTTGGTGCCCCGATTCAAGGCATCTTTATTTAGTACGCGAAGATGAACGTCTGCTTAGAGATTTTTGGGTGATAAATTCGTTGGATGACAGGCCTTCCCTGACTACTTATCGTTATGAATTCCCTGGTGATAAGAATGTAACCCAAAATGAACTGGTTATAGTTGACGTGATTGGGCGTACCGTAAAAAAAACAGACATAAGTAAGTGGCCGGATCAATACATAAATCCTTTGTGTGTGACAAAGGATAGTAAATACCTCTTTTTTGAACGTACGAAACGTACATGGGACGAAGTGGATTTGTGTTCTGTCAACCTCTCTACAATGGAGGTGAAAGAAATAATTCATGAAGTTGACAAACCGTATCGTGATCCGCATGCTCGTAGTGTCGCTATTTTGAATGATGGTAAAGATATTCTTTTTCGTTCGGAGCGTACGGGATGGGGGCATTACTATCATTATGATGGTAATGGAAAGTTGAAGAATGTGATGACTTCCGGTGAGTGGGTGGCAGGTCAGATAGCTTCTATTGATACTTTGGGGCGAACAGTATATCTATATGGATATGGCAGGGAAAAAGATATTGACCCATCTTATTACATGCTCTATAAAGTGCATATTGATAGGGAAGGAGTAACTCCATTAAGTACGGAAGACGGTCAGCATCAGGTTAAATTCCTGAAGTCTAATAGATACTATATTGACACTTATTCAAGAGTGGATATGGAACCTAAAATCATGTTGAAAGATAACAAGGGACAAGGGATTCTTGAATTGGCAAAGCCGGATATTGAATTAGCCTACAAAGCCGGATGGAAAAAACCGGAACGTTTTGTTGTGAAGGCTGCTGATAATATAACCGATTTACATGGAGTAATGTGGAAACCGGCAGACTTTGATTCTACTAAGGTATATCCGATTATTTCTGTGGTATATCCGGGGCCTTACTTTGGTCAAGTTCCTACTTCATTTACCTTAGAAGACAGATGTTGTACCCGTTTGGCGCAGTTAGGTTTTATCGTAATTGCTGTGTCTCACAGAGGAGATACTCCTATGCGTGGAAAGGCATACCATCGGTTTGGTTATGGTAATATGCGTGATTATCCATTAGCTGATGACAAATATGCTATTGAGCAGTTAGCTCGGAGGTATTCATTTATTAATGGTAAAAAAGTCGGTATCTACGGTCATTCCGGTGGAGGATTTATGGCTGCTGCAGCCATCTGTACTTATCCGGACTTTTATAAAGCTGCTGTCTCCTGTTCCGGAAATCATGATAACAATATCTATAATCGTGGGTGGGGAGAATGCTATAACGGTGTGAAGGAAGTGGAAAAAGTAGTAAAAGATAGTTTGGGTAATGAGACAAAAGAGTATGGATACAAGTTCAATGTGAAGCCGAATACGGAGATTGCCAAGAATTTGAAAGGACATTTAATGCTCGTCACCGGTGATATGGACAAGAACGTGAACCCTGCTCATACTTATCGCATGGCGCAGGCATTGATTGAAGCCGGCAAGGATTTTGATATGCTGGTGATTCCGGGTGCCGGCCATGGATATGGTTCTGCTGATAAGTATTTTGAGAAGAAGATGTACCGTTTCTTTGCCAAGCATTTGCTGGGTGATACTCGCGCAGACTATTGGGGAGATATTAACCGTAACAAATAAGACAATAGATAAGATTTTATGAAAAACTCTCTCTTTAGATATGTGTGCCTGGTGGTTGCATTGTTGATATGTAGCTTTGCCGATGCACAGCAGAAAGCGAATTATAAGTTAGCGGAAAAGTTCCGTCTGTTAGAACAGAATCCTATAATAAAGTATTCAACAGAAGTCAAGCCAACGTTTATTAATGGTACGGACTGTTTTTATTATTCGTTTACTACACGTGAAGGAAAGAAGTATTATTATGTAAATCCGAAGAAAAAGGAAAAACGTCTTCTGTTTGATACGGCTGAATTATTGAGTAAAATTGCAGTATATACCAAGAAAGCCTATTCTTCGGCAGATCCATATTTGTCTTTCACTTTCATGAAGGATAACGAAACGATTCGTATTGATTTTGACCGTGGACTTTATACGTACAATATTCATACGAAAGCACTGAAGCAGCTTAATGAGAAACCATCTTATGGAAATAGTGATCCGTATTGGATGAAGTATTCTCCAGATAGTCTTTATTTTCTTTATGCCAGCAAGGATAATTTGTATTTTGTTGGGAATCAAAAGAAAGGGCAAGATACCATTCCTGTACAACTGACAACGGACGGTGAGCCGAATTATACATTTAACCGTGAAGATGAGGGTAAGCTGGAAGGACGCTTCGGAGCCGAATCTACTCATTGGATTCCAGGTAACCATCGTTTTTATGCTGTTCGTGAGGATAACAGGAAAGTGCGTGATTTATGGTTAATCAATTCGTTGTCTACTCCATATCCGACACTGAAAACTTATAAAGCCGAACTGGCAGGCGATAAACATGTCACCCAATATGAATTGTTGATTGGAGATGTCGATACCCGTGAAGTGAAGAGAATCGATATTAATCGCTGGCCTGATCAGTATATTGACATATTGTATATTTCAAAGGACGGGAAGCGTTTGTATTTCCAACGTTATAACCGTCCATGGAACCAGTCGGATATTTGCGAGGTAGACGTAGAAACCGGAAAAGTGCGCGTAGTGATTCATGAAGAAAACAAACCATATCTCGATTATCAGATGCGTAATGTTTCTTTCCTGAATGACGGGAAAGAAATCCTTTTCCGTTCCGAACGTAATGGTTGGGGACACTATTACCTGTATGACACAGCAACGGGAAACTTAAAGAACCAACTGACCGATGGAATATGGGTAGCTGGTCCGGTTACCAAGATTGATACTATCGGGCGTAAGATGTATTTCTATGGTTATGGTCGTGAGAAAGGCATTGACCCTTATTATTACATTCTTTATGAAGCTCAACTGGATCGTCCGAATGCTGTTCGTCTGTTAACTCCGGAGAATGCGTCACATGATGTCAGTATCTCTCCGTCTTACCGATATATGGTAGATTCTTATTCTACTGTTTCGCAGGAACCGGTGAATGTGGTTCGTAACCGGAATGGAAAGGTGATTATGACGTTGGAAAAGCCCGATTTGCAGCCTGTCTATGAGATGGGATGGAAAGCACCGGAACGCTTTAAGGTAAAAGCTGCCGATGGAGTGACCGATTTGTATGGCGTGATGTGGAAACCTGCCGACTTTGACTCGACAAAGGTTTATCCTATCATTTCGAATGTTTATCCGGGACCGTTCTTCGAATATGTGCCGACACGTTTCACGATTAATGATGTTTATAATACCCGTTTGGCTCAACTGGGGTTCATTGTAATCACTGTGGGGCACAGAGGTGGCACTCCGATGCGCGGAAAGGCTTATCATACCTATGGATACAACAATATGCGTGATTATCCGTTGGCGGATGATAAATATGCTATTGAGCAACTGGCTGCCCGTTATCCGTTTATTGATGCCACCAAAGTCGGTATTTACGGCCATTCCGGTGGAGGGTTTATGTCGGCGGCTGCCATTTGTACTTATCCTGATTTCTATTCGGCTGCTGTTTCATCGGCAGGTAATCATGACAATCGTATTTATAATAAAGGCTTTGTTGAGATTCATTTCGGTGTAGATGAGAAGGTGAAAACGACTAAAGATAGTTTGGGAGTAGAAAGTACGATGTATGATTATAGTGTCCGTGTACGTCCGAATCAAGAGTTGGTAAAGAATTACAAGCACGGCTTGTTGCTGTTTACCGGTGCGATGGATAAAACTGTGAATCCTGCTAACACATTGCGTCTGGTGGATGCATTGATTAAGGCTGATAAGGATTTCGAAATGTTTGTATTGCCGAAATGTACACATGGATTCTTCGGTGAGTCTGAGGATTTCTTCGAGCATAAGATGTGGCGTCACTTTGCCCGCTTGTTATTGCATGACAACTCGGCTGATTCTGATGTCGATTTGAATAAGGATATGATTAAAGATGACAGGAGAAGATAAGATGAACCGGATATTTGTATATATAGGGATTATAGCAGGATTGTTGCTGGGGGGAAGCTTGTCTGTTGAGGCTCAAAAGAAACCGTTGGATATAGAAGCATGTACATCTTGGAAACGTATTGATGCACCGGATATTTCACCGACAGGCAGATGGGTGACTTACCGTATATCGTTGATGGAATATAATCCGGCTAGCAAGGAAGAAAAAAAACTGCATTTATTCGATTCCCGTACGCGGAAGGAAATATTGCTGAATGGCGATATAGAGCGTCTGGAGTTTTATAATAACGACCAGGGAGCTTTTTATCGGTTGGCAGACTCGGCAGGAGTAATGAAAACATTTTTGTTGTCATTGCCTTCGGGAGTAAAGACCGAATGGAAACATAAAGAGGCTTTTCGTCCTGTGGAAGGGACCCCTTACTCAATCTCTGTAACTAATGTGTCGAAAGATACGGTAAATCATGTTCCGGCTTTTAACAGGCTGGTGGTACGTCATCTGAAGACAGAAGTTGCTTTTCATATTGACAGTATCGGCTATCATACATTATATGACGGAGGACGTTCTATTCTTTTCATTCGTAAAAAGTCAGACAGGAACGAGCTATGCTATGGCCCTTTAGCTGGTCCATATAAGACTCTTTATCAGAGTTCTGTAAAGAGTGAACCCTCTTCTTATAGTTTTAATGAAAAAGAGATGATCGGGGAGTTTAGCGTAAATGATTCTTTGTGGTATGCTTTTTCATTAAAGAAGCCGGGTTGTAACTTGCTTTTTGACCGGAAAGAAATTGTTTTGCCTGATGGTATGTCTGTCGGACGTATTGACTTGTCTAAAAGCCATAATTTTTTGATACTTGAACTTCGGGACTCACAGCAGATCTCCCGTAGAAGGGAAGAATCGGAGAAGAAACCGGACAAGAGTTTTGAATTAGAGTTGTGGACGTGGAACGAAATGGAAGTTCCGACTTTACAAAGGGGCGGACGTTATAGGCAGGATAAGTCGGTGACGTATATTTATGATATTTTTTCTAAGAAGCTCACAGAAGTTGCTCCATTTACCGTAGATTTACTCTTACCATCGGGAGCAGAGAATTTGAACTATGTGCTTTACACAGATGAATCTCCTTATAAGATGCAGCGTGAGTGGTTGGATCGGTTGCCGTTCGATATATATTCAGTGAATGTGCATACAGGTGCAAAACGGTTGATCGGACGTAGTTATCGTACAGCTCCCAAATGGTCGGTAAATGGCAAGTGGGCAGTAATGTATGATCCGATTGCTCAAGTCTGGAATAAGTTTGATGGTGCTACCGGTAAGGTTGTTAATATATCTGATGCTATCGGTTATCCAATGTTCATGGAAAGTTATGATAAACCGGCTCCTGCTCCCGCTTATGGAATAGCAGGGTGGACGGCTGACGGGAATAATGTGTTTCTGTACGATGCATATGACTGGTGGAAGATTGATTTGACAGGAGAACGTCAGCCGGAGTGCCTGACTAAAGGATATGGTCGCAAGCATGGCAAATCTATTCGTAAAATGACGAGTAATATAGATAAGGATGTTTTTCAGAAAGACGAAAAAGTCATAGTTAGCCTTTGGGATAAAGACACGATGGATGAGGGTGTCTATCAGCTTGATATGAAAGGCCGTCTGAGAAAATTGATGGAGGGGAATTATGTATATACTATACATCGTTTTTCTGACAATCATGAGTATTGCGTTTGGAATCGTCAGAATGTATCGGAATTTAGGGATTTGTGGTGGAGTAAGTCCGATTTCTCCAATCCCGTTAAAGTGACGAATGCGAATCCTCAACAAGCAGATTATAAATGGGGTACAGTTAAACTGATAAAGTGGACTAATTATGAGAATAAGGAAAATAAGGGGTTGCTTTATCTTCCGGAAGATTATGATCCTCAAAAAGAATATCCGGCGTTGGTGCAGTTTTATGAAACTCATTCCGGTGAGTTGAATATTTATCATGCACCTTTGTTGAGTAGTGCGTTAGGGGATCCTATGTATTTTGCCAGCAATGGTTATATTGTGTTTATGCCGGATGTGCATTTCACGGTTGGGACTCCCGGTCAGAGTTGTTATGATGCTGTTGTGAGTGGAACGAAGTATCTGATAGAGCAGGGGATAGCACATCCCGGGAAAATAGGCTTACAGGGACATAGCTGGTCTGGCTATCAAACATCATATTTGGTGACAAAGACAGATCTTTTCACTTGTGCCAATATAGCGGCTCCAATTACGGATATGGTGACCGGATATTTGGGAATTCGTAATGGAAGCGGTCTGCCACGATATTTTATGTACGAGGAAACACAAAGTCGTATGGGAAAGACTTTATGGGAGGCAAAAGATAAGTATCTGGCAAGTTCAGCAATTTTGGAGGCTGATAAGATACATACACCTTTGTTGATATTACATAATGATGAGGATGAGGCTGTTGCATATGAACAAGGACGTGCTCTTTATTTGGCTATGCGTCGCTTACAACGTCCTGCATGGTTGTTGAATTACAAAGGTGAAGGACATTTCGTACTGGGAAGAGGTGCACAGAAAGACTGGACAATCCGGATGATGCAGTTCTTTGACTATTACCTGAAAGGAACAAAAGAACCACGTTGGATGAAGGAAGGTATTCATCTGCGAGAGCGTGGAATTGATCAGAAATACGATTTACTAAAAAAATAAATATTGATTTAAGATGAAAAAATTATTGATTACGGCTATGGCTCTGTCTTGTTTCGCTTTAAGCTACGGACAGAAGAAAGTAGAAAAACAGATTATCGGAAAATGGTGCAATCCTTATACATACAAGTCTACGGGTGAGTTGAAAGGATTTGAGTTCAAGAAAGGTGGTAAGTGTTCTGCTATCAATATTCCGTCTTTAGATTTGAAAACGTGGAAAGTGGATAATGGTTATCTGATTGTGGAAGGATTCAGCAAGGAAGATGATGGAAAGGTTGAGGTGTACAAAACTCGTGAGCGTATCGGCTACCTGACATCGGATTCATTGCAGTTGATAGTGAACGAAGGAACTCCTCGTTTGGCTTTCCTGTACCTAAATACAAAATCAATTAAGGAACTGGTTACTCCTGAAGTGAAGTAACTCCAAACTATTAATAAATTGACTAAATCTCTCTCTTAATAATTTAGTGTTAATTAGCATAAGCTAATGGAGTGCCTCGGCGTAGTGATTACGCCGGGGTTTCTTTTTTATGAAAGGCGAATTGAAAAGCAGTGTACGAATTGAAAGCAATGAGCACTTATCGCAACATCCCCAATGCCTTATTCTCAGCTGCTTCCATAACTTCCCGTTCTCCGGGACCTTTATCATTAATGCCGCACAAATGAAGAATTCCGTGGATAATCACACGATGTAGTTCGTCTTCGTATGAAGCACCAAACTGTTCCGCATTGGTGCGTATCGTATCCAGGCTGATGAATAAGTCACCTGATAGACGATCGCCTTCACAATAATCGAAAGTAATAATGTCCGTGTAGTAGTCATGTTGCAGATACTGACGGTTTACCTCCAGAATTTTTTCGTCCGAGCAGAAGATATAAGCGATTTCACCGAGTCTTTTTCCGTAAGAAGCAGCTACGGTCTTTATCCATTCCGTAGTCTCACGTTTCTTGATATCAGCCAGTTCTTTCATCGTATCGATCATCAAGCCGTTGGCACCGCTACCACTAAGCGATTTCATCAATGCAGTAGGCAGTGCCCCTACAAAGCTCGTGTCAACTCCGCATGAGCCTACTATGTAGCCAATGCCTCCCACTAGAAAATCCATAGCTCCCGAAGTGCGGAACACGGCGATTCCTACAAGGAAAGCAACCAGATAAGGTATGATACGTACAGCTGTCGTAAATCCTTCTTTAGCTCCCTCTACAAACGAATCGTATACATTGATTTTTTTCCTGACTCCCGTCAGAATAAACAGGATAATGACACTGAACAGCAGAATATTCGCTATCAATGTAGAATAAGTACCCATATCCTCTCGTGAAACGCTTAGAAACAGATAAATCAATCCCGAAAAGAAAAGACAGATAACACCCATTAAAATGAGAATAGGCTTATTGATTAAGTTTATCTTTTGAGCGATACTGACTGCTATGACTCCTACTAAAGTTGAAATGAAAGTACTTAGCAGGATAGGGATAAATACATCCGTAGGCTGTGCAGCCCCCATTTGTGCACGATACACCATGATACTGATTGGAATGATGATAAGGCCGGATGTATTAATCACCAAAAACATAATCATCGGATTGGAAGCCGTATCCTTATTCGGATTCAGTTCTTGCAGTTCTTTCATCGCTTTCAGTCCCAGCGGGGTGGCGGCATTGTCCAAACCGAGCATGTTGGCAGACATATTCATAAAGATGGAGCCTAACACCGGATGTCCTTTAGGAATGTCCGGAAACAGGCGGCAAAGCACCGGACTAAGAAAGTGGGCCAGCGCATTAATCAATCCGCTGTTCTCGCCGATTTTCATGATGCCCAACCAAAGGGCCAGTACACCCGTAAGTCCTAGCGATATCTCGAATGCCGTTTTGGAGGAGTCGAATGTAGAGTTCATGATAGCCGTAAATATCCCCGTATCTCCCAAAACAATCACTTTTATAAGAGCGATGATAAAGGCTATGACGAAAAATCCTATCCAAATGTAATTTAGAACCATAGTTGATAACGTGTATATAGATAGTGCAAAAGTAGTTATTACGTTTCAAATAAACTAAATCTTCGTCTTTCTTATACTGAAAATGAATGTAAATCTCTATCTTTGTCTCCTACTTTCAAGAAATAAATGGAACAGGAAGATTTTAACATACGCGAACATCAGCTTACTTCAAAAGAACGGGATTTCGAGAATGCACTCCGTCCGTTAAGCTTTGAAGACTTTAGCGGGCAGGACAAGGTGGTGGAAAACCTTCGCATTTTTGTGAAGGCGGCACGTCTGCGTGGCGAAGCACTCGACCATGTGCTGTTGCACGGCCCTCCCGGATTAGGAAAAACAACTCTTTCGAATATTATCGCTAACGAATTAGGAGTTGGCTTTAAAGTAACTTCCGGTCCGGTACTTGATAAACCGGGTGACCTGGCAGGTGTATTGACCAGCCTCGAACCGAACGACGTGCTTTTTATTGATGAAATTCATCGGCTGTCGCCTGTGGTGGAGGAATATCTTTATTCGGCGATGGAAGATTACCGCATCGATATTATGATCGATAAGGGACCTTCGGCACGCAGCATCCAGATAGATTTGAATCCTTTCACGCTGGTTGGTGCAACCACACGTAGCGGTCTGCTGACGGCCCCGCTTCGTGCACGTTTCGGTATTAATCTTCATTTGGAGTACTATGATGATGATATTTTGAGCAATATCATTCGTCGTTCTGCGTCCATACTGGATGTGCCTTGTTCGGTACGTGCAGCATCGGAGATCGCTTCCCGTAGCCGCGGAACGCCCCGTATTGCCAATGCCTTGCTCCGTCGGGTACGTGATTTTGCGCAGGTGAAAGGCTCCGGTTCTATCGATACGGAGATCGCCCAGTTTGCATTGGAAGCACTGAATATTGATAAGTACGGCCTGGATGAGATAGACAACAAGATACTTTGCACCATTATAGACAAATTTAAAGGTGGTCCGGTAGGTATCACTACCATTGCCACGGCTTTGGGAGAAGATGCGGGAACCATTGAGGAAGTTTACGAACCTTTCCTGATAAAAGAAGGATTTATGAAGCGTACTCCCCGTGGACGTGAGGTGACCGAACTTGCCTATAAACATTTGGGAAGAAGTCTTTATAACAGTCAGAAAACGCTGTTTAATGACTAACATAAAGCGTCATGTGACAAGTGGTATTAACGGTATAAAAGAACTTTATAAAGCATAGTTGGATGATGAAGCAATGGACTACTTTACTTGTTTTTCTCTTTTTGAGCTTGTCTTTATCGGCTCAACAGGAATATGGGAGGGATATTTTTGTCTCTTCTAAAGGAGACTCTTTACCTTATCGGATGATTCATCCCGAATCGGTGAAGCCACAGTTGCTCGACTCTTATCTGGTAATGCCCGAAGTGGACACACAACGGGTTTATATTATCGGTCTTTCAATGGGAGCGATGGGAACGTATGATTTAGTCGTGCGTTATCCGGAGATTTTTGCAGCTGCAGTTCCTATTTGCGGTACAGTCAATCCAAGTCGGCTATCGGTTGCCAAGGATGTGAAATTTCGTATCTTTCACGGAGATGCGGACGATGTAGTTCCGGTGAAAGGTTCTCGCGAAGCGTATAAAGCACTGAAAGCTGCCGGTGCAGATGTGGAATATATTGAATTCCCCGGTTGTAATCATGGGAGCTGGAATCCGGCTTTCAATTATCCCGGATTTATGGATTGGTTGTTCAAACAAAAGAAGAAACGTTGAACCAATCTGAATGATAATTACTAATAAAACATGGCTGGACTAAAATCATTAGCTAAAGATACTGCAATTTATGGGTTGAGTAGTATTGTCGGACGGTT
>PPYF01370495.1_pt1 | contig 22450 bp, 25 predicted proteins | sample 1559871 | NCBI WGS metagenome assembly PPYF01 (sample SAMN08240021, study PRJNA423297) | Human gut metagenome, whole genome shotgun sequencing project.
TGGCGACCCGAAGGGGACTTGAACCCCTGACCTCCGCCGTGACAGGGCGGCATTCTAACCAACTAAACTACCGGGCCGTTCCTGGTGACGCGTACGGGATTCGAACCCGTGAAGCCGCCGTGAAAGGGCGGTGTCTTAACCACTTGACCAACGCGCCGTATCCGCGCTGTGCGGCGGATGATCCTTGCAGACCATCCGCCGCACATTCACGAACGCCATTATATGGGATTTTACCCCACTTGTCAACAAATTTTATTTACAATCTACATACAATATAAAATCCGATCTCAGAGCGTCATCCCGCTGCCAAGATTCGCCCACTGAACATCAGCGGCGTACTCTTCGAGTTCCGGCAGTTTCTCCATGAGATACGAGTTCGTGACACGCACAAAGGTGCCCTTCATGCCGAGTGACTTCGACTCGATGACACCGGCGGACTCGAACTTGCGGAGTGCATTGACGATGACTGAGCGCGTGATCTTTGCCTCGTCGGCGATCCGCGATGCGATGAGCCTGCCCTCGAACTTCCCTTGGCTCGCGAGCTCCTGCAGAATCGCATGTGCCGCCTTGCGCTCAGAGTACGAGAGTGTCTCCACCGCAATCCGTACCGCCTCGCGCTGACGTGCTTCGATCTCGTTCTTCTGTGCCGTGTCGCGCAGCATCTCCATGCCGACGACGGTCGCACCGTACTCGCTGAGCAGGAGATCAGGGTCGCCGAACTCCTTCTTGGCATTCGACACAACGAGCGTCCCGAGACGACGGCGCGGTCCATAGATCGGTGTAACGACAATGTTCTGTTCATGGAACAGCTCTGCCATCTCTTTCTCGAAGGACGCGCCATCCGTTCCCACACGGATGTTGGAACGCGTCTCCTCAAGTCGGTTGAGCCAGTCCACGAACTTGCGCGGGAACTGTCCCAGCTCAATCGCCTCATTCGTCATGAGGTCGTCATTATCATCATAGAACGCATAGCCGCAGATGCGGCCTCCTTCGTCGGTGATATAAACGTTTGCCTCAAGGACGTTACTCAGTACACGTGAAATCCCGTCATACTCAACGCTTTCCGAACGTTGGAGCAGACGATTGATTTGCCGCGTCTTTCCCAGCAATGTAATCATCTGTATCCCCCTCTTTCCCGAGCTGCACCCTTACAGCTCTGCGAAACGATAACCACACCCCGCAAGATACATTTTTCCTTCATATTTATCATACTACATTTTTGTAAAATTTCAAGAAATACTTGAATGTTTTCCCTCTTCCATTGATAAAATTATTCTATCTCTTTATAGTTCAGTGTGATAATTTCGAAAAATCTGTCTTATTTGGAGTGGAGTTCATTCGATCAAGAATCTCTTAGAATTTTTTCTATGACACCTTGCTTAACGGAGAGAATCATAGTATAATGACACGGTGTTTGCGTGCGGCTTGAGTGAAGCCCACGTTGAGGAGGTGTAACAATGGCAAGTGTATGCGAGGTCTGCGGCAAAGGGATGATGAGCGGCAACAATGTGAGCCACTCCCATGTAAAGACGAAGCGTAAGTGGAAGCCGAACATTCAGCGCGTCCGCGCCCTGGTCAAGGGTGAGGTCAAGCGTGTCAATGTATGCACGCGCTGCCTGCGTTCCGGCAGCGTCGAGCGTGCCGTTTGAGCGAATACGCGCATAGAAAAATCCGTCTGTTTAAGAAATCGCTGATAAGATGAGGTATGCCGGTTTGGCGTGCAAAGTTTATCCGTGTTTTCTTAATTCGGGCGGTTTTTTTATAAGAAATTGCAGTGATATCGGAGAGAGAAGGGGTTCGCCAATGGGAACAAATGTCACAGAGATCCGTGCAGCAAATGAGCGCTACGTCGCCACATTCGGCGACAAAGGAGGGCTATCACACGATCCAACGCGGCGGTTTGCCGTCGTCACCTGCATGGACTGCCGCCTCGATCCGGCAAAGTTCGCAGGATTCGCGGAGGGCGATGCGCACGTGATCCGCAACGCAGGCGGGCGCGTGTCGGACGATGTGATTCGCTCTCTGCTGATCTCCTACAGGATGCTCGGAACAAATGAATGGTTCGTGATCCAGCATACGCACTGCGGGATGCAGGGCCTCACCAATGAGGCGATATGTGCGCGATTCGAGGAGGATGCTGCCGCGCACGGCGGCGATGCCGTCGAGGCACACTACATCGACTTTATGCCAATCGCAGGAGAGCTTGAGGAGAATCTCGTCCGCGATGTGCGCCGCCTGCGCACGCATCCGCTCGTCCCCGCATCCATCGTGATTCATGGCTGTATCTACGACGTGCACACGGGACGCCTAATCGTCTCGGAGGAAGCGGAGAAGATCGGCGCGGCAAAATAAGATAAATCAGCACAATAAAAAATGCTCCGAATGGAGCGTTTTTTATTGCATCTCACTGTTTTCCCGAGCCCAAGTATTTAGTACCTTCTTTACTTCACGCCAGTCGGGGAAACAGCGATCCATACGGGCGTAGAACTGCGCGTTGTGCCCGCGCACCCATAGGTGCGTGAGTTCGTGCATCATGACATAGCGCAGAGCACGCACGTCATACTGTACCAGCTGCAGATTGAGCGTGATGTAAGCCGTCCGCACATTGCAGCTGCCCCAGCGTGTCTTCATCGCGCGGATGCGCCAACGTTCGGCATGTTTTCCGACAATTGCCTCACAGTGCGGTGCTTCCCGTTCAATCGCCGCTGTGAGTTCACGACGGCAGAGTGCATCGACTGCCGCACGGCGCATTCGTGCATCTGCATCCACGGGCGCGTGGAGCACAATCATCCCGCCGACCCATTCGGCGTACGCCTTCCCGTGCACCAGCGGAGCATCGGCAATATGACAAGCTTTCCCCCAGAGATGCACAATATCCCCCGCCGCACAGAGCGACGGGGGCTTTTTTGCACGCATAGAACGCAGGCACGCCTCAATCCACGCACGCCTGTGCCTGACGAAGTCCTCCATATCGCACAGCAATGTGCGGCGCGGCACACTGAGTTCGATGCGGCTGCCATCCGCACTGACGCGGAGGTAAAGGTTCTTGATGTTCTTGTAGCGGATGACGGCAGGAATCCCCGCCAGTGTCCGCTCCACCTCGCGCAGGATGCGCCCGTGCCCCTTCATTTTTCATGTCCTGTACGCATCGCACGCATCTTCTGCGCGACGTTATACATGACGTCGAGTTCTTCCTGATCGAAGGTATAGACTGCACCGCAGAAGTGGCATTTCACCTCTGCCGTCCCATCGTCGCGGAGTGCGCGCAGATCTGCCTCACCAAGGGTCAGCAGACGGTCGGTGATGTAGTTCTTCGAACAGTTGCAGCGAAAGGCAAGATCAGTATGGGAAAGGATCTTTACATCGTCAAACCCGCCGAGGACGCTGCGGATGATGCCCTCCGCATCCAGGCCGCCCTCCACCATGTGAGAGACAGAGGAAATCCCCTTCAGGTTCGCCTCAAGGCGGTCAATCACTGCATCCGATGCGCCCGGCAGAGGCTGGACGAAGAAGCCGCCCGCGCCGAGGCACTGCAGCTCGGGACTGACGAGGACACCGAGCCCGATCGAGGACGGTGTCTGCTCCGAGGTGTAGAGGTAGTGGATGAGATCGTCGGCGATCTCTCCGCTGACGATATTGACGCTGCCCGTCACGGGCTCTTTCAGCCCCGTGAAGCGCGTGACGGAGAGGATGCCCTGCCCAATGCCGCCGCCGACATCGATCTTGCCGTGCGCATTCAGCGGCAGATGCACATGCGGATGATCGACACAGCCGCGCACCGAGCCATCCGCCGTCGCATCCGCCGTCACCGTGCCGAGAGGTCCGTCTCCCTTGAATTTGATCGTAACGGATTCCTTGTTCTTGAGATTTGCGGCAAAGAGGAGCGCGCCCGTCATCGTGCGTCCGAGTGCCGCTGCCGCAACGGGCCAACAGTCATGCCGCCGCATTGCCTCGGCGACCACATCCGTCGTCACCGCCGCAAATACGCGCAGCTGTCCATTTGCCGCCGTTGCTTTTACCAGTTGATCCATATCGTCTTACCAGTCGAGCGCACGCTCATGCAGAACATCGCCCGTATTAATATCAAAAATCCGAATCGTGCCGTCCTCGAGGACAGCGACGGTATTGCGCCCGTCGGGGCGCTTCGAGAGCGCTGCCGAACCGGGGTTGAGAAACACCGTATTGCCGCGCTTTTCGAGAACGGTGACGTGCACATGCCCGCTGATAAAGAGATCAGCGCGCAGATGCTGCGCCATTTCATCTTTCTCCGCATCCGTCATAACGGCATCGCCGTGCGTGACGATGATGCGCCGCCCCTCCCAAAAGACGTAGGCGTAGGGAGACAGAACGGGAAGTGTGAGACAGCTCGCATCCACATCCGAGTCACAGTTTCCCTTGGCAATGATGACGGGGATCTCCGAGGCGTTGATGCGCTCGATCAGTCTCATCGGGTTGTAGTCCGCCTTCATCGGGTTGCGCGGGCCATGATAGGCAACGTCTCCCGCATGGAGGATGAGGTCTGCTCCCGTGAAAAATTTCTCGCACGCGCGCGTCCATGCGCCCTCATGTCCGTGCGTATCGCTGATGATGCCAATCTTCATCGCATCACAGCTTTCCGAGGAGACTTGCCATCTCCATCGCCGCCATCGCGGCATCGGCGCCCTTGTTGCCTGCCTTCGTGCCCGCGCGCTCAATCGCCTGCTCGATGTTCTCCGTCGTCACGACGCCGAAGATCGTCGGCACGCCCGTCTGGAGGCCGACCTGTGCGACGCCCTTCGATACCTCGCTGCAGACGTAGTCGTAGTGCGTCGTCGAGCCGCGAATGACCGCCCCGAGACAGAGCACTGCATCATATTTCCCGCTCGCCGCCATCTTCTTCGCCGCAAGAGGGATCTCGAACGCCCCCGGCACCCATGCCACGTCGATGTCACTGTCCGCAGTTTCGTGACGATGCAGCGTATCGAGTGCACCACCAACCAGCTTGCTCACAATAAACTCGTTGAAACGCGCGGCAACAATGCCGAATTTCAGTCCCTTGCCGCTGATGTAGCCTTCGATGATGTTCGCCATGTCAGTTTCTCCTTACTCCTCCATCATCTTCACAAATTGATTGTGTGATGATGCATTATAATACCCCAACTTATGCAGACTGTACCAATCCTCGATCAGAGTTTCCTCCGCCACATGGAGCGCAGTCAGAACTTCTCTGGCAAATTCCAGAGGTGCAGCCCCGTTTGCCGTAATGATGTTCTTATCGCAGATGGCTTGTCGCGCCTGAAAGTTCTCCGCGCCCTTATACTTCGTCCCCTGCCATTCCTCCAGTGCAGACAAACGATTGCCCGTATGTTTGACCGAATCGAGCACACCGATGGATGCTAAAAACGCCGCCGCATCGCAAATCCCGCCAAGTATCTTGCCGCTTTTCACACAATGCTCGACCAATGGGATCATCTTCTGTGCACGCTCTTCGCGCCATCTCATACCGCCGATGAGGAGCAGAGCATCGTAATTCTTCGGTGCAGAATCCACTGTATAATCCGCCGCCGCATGAATGCCGCCAATGGAGGTTATAGGCTCTTTCGAAAGGGAGACTGTCTTGACCTCAAATTTTCCCTGACCAAGCATGTGAATTGCTGTCGACACGTACGCAGCTTCCCAGTCTGCATACTGTTCAAGAAGTGCCAGTAAAACCGTCTTCATCTCTCACGCCCTCGCACTCATTTCCCCAATTCCTCATCGCTGAGGATATGTCCCATCTTTTCCTTCTTCGTCTCCATGTAACGACGGTCATGCTCATTCGGATGGATGACCAGCGGTACGCGCTCGACGATCGTCAGCCCATAGCCCTCAAGCCCCGCACGCTTTGCGGGATTGTTCGTCAAGAGACGGATGGTCGAAAGCCCGAGATCGGCAAGGATCTGTGCGCCGATGCCGTAGTCGCGGAGATCCGGCGCAAAGCCGAGCTCGACGTTCGCCTCGACGGTATCGCGCCCCTGATCCTGCAGTGCGTAAGCGCGCATCTTGTTCGCAAGCCCGATGCCGCGTCCCTCCTGCCGCACGTAGAGGACAACGCCCTCGCCCTCCGCCTCGATGCGGCGCATTGCCGTTGCGAGCTGGTCGCCGCAGTCACAGCGCATCGAGCCGAGCGCATCTCCCGTCAGGCACTCCGAGTGTACGCGCACGAGAACATTGTCCTTACCGCGCACATCCCCCTTGACGACGGCGAGGTCACAGCGCTTATTGAGCGTGTTCTCGTAGGCGATCAGTTTGAAATGCCCATACTTGCTCGGGAAGTCCACCTCCGAAATCCGATGGACAAAGTTCTCCGTATGCTTGCGGTACTCGATGAGATCCTTGATGGTGATGATGTTCAGCCCATGCTGTTTCGCAAACGCCTTCAGCTCAGGCGTACGCATCATGTGGCCGTCATCCGCCATGATCTCACAACAGAGCCCCGCAGGGAACAGTCCCGCCATCCGCGCAAGGTCGGTCGTCGCCTCGGTGTGTCCCGCACGGCGCAGGACGCCGCCCTCGACCGTACGCAGAGGGAAGACGTGCCCCGGGCGGCGGAAATTCGCTGGCTTTGCCGCAGGATCGAGCAGCATCTTGACCGTGTGGCACCGCTCGTACGCAGAGATGCCCGTCGTCGTGTCGTACGCATCGACACTGACGGTGAAGGCAGTCTCGTGGTTGTCCGTGTTGTTCTCCACCATCTGACCGATCTCAAGCTCGTCGAGACGGCTGCCGATGATCGGCGTACAGATCAGCCCGCGTGCATGCGTCGCCATGAAGTTCATGTGCTCCGGCGTCATCTTCTCTGCCGCAACGATGAGGTCGCCCTCGTTCTCCCTGTCCTCATCGTCCACGACGACGAGCATCTTTCCATTTTTGATATCCTCAATCGCCTGTTCAATCGTTGCAAAATCTGACATGCTATTTCTCCTAAAGTATTGTGAATATGACATCTCTGTGCTGCGAGTCCCACGCGAACACCTCGTTACGCAAGAGGTCGCATGCTTATCTGTCTAAATACCGGCGCACTTCTTAAACGCGCTGCGCTTGAACGAAAGAAGCACGCCAGGGACAGAACGCATGCTTTCCCCGCTTGCTTCACTAGGGTTCGCTTAGGGACATCGCACCCCACATCTACCACACTAAAACCCATGCTGCATCAGATATTCCCGCGTCAGCCCCGTCTTCCCCGCAGCAGAACTTTCACCCCCGAGCAGCTTCAGCGCATATTTTCCGAGGATGTCCGTCTCGATGTTGAGCAGACTGCCGATGCGCTTCGCGCCGAGATTCGTCACCGTGCGCGTGTGCGGGATGAGGCTGACGGTAAAGTCCGCCGCGCCGACTGCCGCCACGGTGAGGCTGATGCCGTCGAGGGCAACCGAGCCCTTCTCGACAATCCCGCGCAGAATGTCTGCATCGGCGGCGACCGTCATGAGAATTGCATTTTCCTCCTCGCGCATGGCTCGTATCTTCCCCACGCCGTCGATGTGCCCGCTGACGAAATGTCCGCCCATGCGCGTCGTCGGCAGCAGTGCCCGCTCCAGATTGAGCGGTGCGCCGCGTGTCAGCTCCGCGAGCGAGGTGCGCCGCACTGTCTCGGGCATCACGTCGGCAGAAAAGCCCTGTGCATCGAATGAGGTAACCGTGAGGCAGATGCCGTTCACGGCGATGCTGTCGCCGATGTGCGCATCCGACTGGACGAGATGTGCACCGATCGAGAGCACGCCGCCCGAGAGGCGGGCAAATGTACCGACCTCCTCGATGATTCCTGTAAACATATCCTCACCTCACTCCGCTGGTGTGTGCAGGCTGCCCGTCACGAGGAGATCCGCGCCGACCTGTTCAACGTGCATATCATGGAGGTGCAGCGCCTCCTGCGGCGCGTCAAAGCCCACACCGCCGACGGGTGTCGGTGCCTCCCCGCCGCCCATCAGCATAGGGGCGATAAAGGCGCAGATCCGATCCACATAGCCGCCTGAGAGAAATGACCAATTCACCGCAGCGCCGCCCTCGACGAGGAGGGACGTGCAGTCATGCGCGCCGAGCCAGTCGAGCAGGCGCGGGAGCTCCACGCGCTCCGCCCCGAGTGTCACCACCTCTGCGCCGCATGCGCGGAGGCGATCCACACGCTGCGGATCGGCACGCTCACTCACGGCGATCACCGTCGGAGCCGCTCCGTCCGTCACCAGTCTCGCATCATGCGGTGTGCGCGCCGCCGAATCCAGTACGACGCGCAGCGGATTCTTCCCTGCACGATGCGGCAGTCGCGTTGTCAGGCTCGGGTCATCCGCGAGCACACTGCCGATGCCGACGAGAATCGCGTCGCTCGCATCGCGCATCTCATGCACGCGCAGACGTGCCTCCTCGCCCGTAATCCAGCGCGACGCCCCCGTATGACTTGCGATCTTCCCGTCGAGCGTCATCGCCGTCTTGAGCGTAACGAGGGGGCGCTTCGTTGTCACCCACGTGAGAAACTCAGCGTTCTGCCGCCGCGCTTCCGCCGCGCAGACGCCCGTCACGACCTCGATGCCCGCCGCCTCAAGCATCGCGATTCCGCGCTCTGCGACAAGCGGATTCGGGTCACGGAGCGCCACCACGACGCGCGTGATCCCCGCGGCGATCACCGCCTTGGCACAGGGGCCCGTCCGCCCCTGATGCGCACACGGCTCGAGCGTCACATAGAGCGTCGCACCGCGTGCCAACTCCCCCGCCATGCGGAGCGCGTGAATCTCCGCGTGCGGCTCGCCCGCCGCACGGTGCCAGCCGCTCGCAGCGACGATCCCGTCACGTACGATGAGCGCCCCCACGAGCGGATTCGGCGACGTGCGCCCACGCGCAAACTCCGCCAGATGCAGAGCCTCGCGCATATAGGATTCGTCCGTTTCGTTCATAGTAATCCCATTCTGTTCTTTACCTTCTTGAGGAGTTTATCTTGTGCTCCAGAAGTGAACCCTAGTGAAACAATCGGGAAAAGCGCACGGTACGCCCCTGCGGATTTCTTTCGTTCAAGCGCAGCGCGTTTAAGGAATCCGCAGGTATTTCAGCGTACAAGGGCGCGGCCGATTGTGTAACGAGGCGTTCACGAGGGAGCACAAAATAACAGTAAAAAAATAAAAAGCCGCCGGAAGAATCTCCTCCGGCGGCACATAAATCGTCCCAAGAAATCACAGATATTGCATATCCATGTTCCTATCATAGACGCGCCTTTTCTCATCCAGACTGCGAAAGCATCTGCCTTCTTCACTGTCGGCTCCGGAATTACACCGAATCATGCCGCTCTCACAAGCAGCTTGCGGGCTGTACCGCCGGTGGGGATTCTCACCCCGCCTCAAAGAGCATCATTCGTATACTATTGTATCATTCTGTATTTGGACTGTCAATTGTAAATCTTGCACGTGCCGCGTGTCTCCTCAGCGCGGCGCACGACCTCATCGAGATCCGCCCCGCAGACCGCGGCAATCGCGGCGACCACACTGCCCTCAACGATGGGGCAGTCCGCCATGCGCACGCGGCTGCTGCGCATCTCCTCGATGATCGTCTCCGCCGTCAGCACAGAACTGCCCGCATCCGCGAGCACAACGACGCCGTCAGCGCTGCAGACGCTGTCGATCGCTGCCGTAATGCGCGCATAACTCGTCCCAAAGCCGCCGTCCTCCATGCCGCCCGCCGTTGCGATATGCGCATCCTTTGCCATCATGCGGCACGTCTCCGCGATGCCGTGCGCGAGCACGGCACTGTGCGTTACAATCACAAGTCCGACCATATCAGCCTCTCCGCCGTGTCCATGCCCCAATGCCGCACACCGCTCCCGCGAGTATCGCCGGCAGGAGATATGCCGCCTGCGGCAGTGCCGCCAGAATCATCACACCAACCGTACGGTCGTGCACAATCATCGAGCCGCCTGTCCAGCCCAGAATCGCCGCACCGAGCACAACGAGCACGGGATACTTTTCCATCAGCTTTCCGATGAGCTGACTGCCGCTGACGACAATTGGAACACTGATGAGCAGCCCGAGCACCACGAGCAGGAAGTCGCCGTGCGACGCGCCCGCAATGGCAATCACGTTGTCGATCCCCATCGCCGCATCGGCGATGATGATCGTCTTGACTGCCCCTGCGAACGTCTCCGCCGCCTCGATATGCTCCTCGCCGTGGGCAGGGCGCAGGAGCTTCACGGCGATCGGCAGCAGCACCAGCCCGCCGAGTGCCTGTAGGTACGGCACAGAGAGCAGCTGCACCGCAAAGAACGTCATGATGAGACGTACGACAATCGCGCCCGCCGTCCCGACATAGATGGCGCGCTTTCGAAGATGCGCAGGAAGGCGGTTGGACGCCATCGCAATCACGACGGCATTGTCCCCTGCGAGCACGAGATCAAGTACAATGATCGAGAAGAGTGCCACAAAGAACTGCGACGAGAAGAGTTCGACTTCCACAGCTTCTCCTTTACTTCGCCATCATCTTGGCAAGCTTCTGTGCAAAGGCGACAGGGTTCTCCGGCAGAATGCCCTCGATGAGCAGCGCCTGCGTGTAGAGCAGATCACAGTAGTCTTTAAACTCCTCGCTGTCCTTGCCTGCCGCGTGCACCTGCTGCAGTTTTGCAAAAAGCTCATGATGCGGATTGATCTCAAGAATGCGCCGCGCCTTGAACATCGGATTATTCATCTCGGCAAAGGTCTGCTCCATTGAGAGCGACGGGCCCGCCTCATCCGCGACAAGACAGACGGCACTCGACCGCAGACGCTGTGATATCTTCACCTCAGCGACCTTGTCACCGATGGCTTCTTTTACGTCCTTGATGAGATCGTCGTTCGCCTTGGCGATGTCTTCCGTTTCCTTCTTCGCCGCCTCGCTCTCCGCATCACCAAGATCGAGGTCGCCGCGGCTGATCGAGTGGAAGTTCTTTCCGTCATACTCGCGCACAGTCTCAATGGCGAACTCATCCACCGGGTCGAGCAGAAAGAGCACCTCGAAGCCGCGCTCACGCAGCTGTTCCATCTGCGGCAGCTGCTCAATCGTCGTCTGATCCTTTGCCGTTGCGTAGTAGATGCTCTTCTGGCCCTCGGGCATCCGCTCAGCGTATTCCTTCAGCGAAACAAGCTTACCCTCCTTCGAACTGTGGAAGAGCAGGAGATCCTTCAGCTTGTCCACCGTATCGCGGCCGGAGTACATGCTGTTGTAGATGCCGATCTTCAGTGCGCGGCCGTACTGCTCCCAGAACTTTTCGTAGTCCTCGCGGTTCTTGTCGAGCTTTTTGCCCAGTGCCTTGAGAATGTTCTTCTCCAGTGCGCGTCCGATGGTCTTCAGCTCACGGCTCTGCTGCAGCAGCTCACGCGAGATGTTCAGTGAGAGATCGGGCGAGTCAACGAGGCCCTTGACAAAGCGCAGGTAGTCCGGCAGCAGATCCTTGCATTTGTCCATGATGAAAACATGGCGCGAGTAGAGCTGAATGCCGGGCTCATAGTCCGCCTGATAGAGATTGAACGGAGCTCGCGCCGGGATCTCGAGGAGCGCCGTATACTCCACCGTTCCCTCCGCCTTTGTGTGGAACACCTCCATCGGCGCTTCCCACTCGTGGAACTGGTCGCGGAAGAAATCGTTGTACTCCTCGGGCTTAATCTCTGACTTCGCGCGCGTCCAGAGCGGCTGCATCGAGTTCAGCGTGCGCAGCTCCGTCTTCTTGATCTTCTCCGCACCCTCGATGATCTTTCCCTCATCATCGCGCGGCATCTCCTCCGTCGTCACGTTCATGCGGATCGGATAGCGCACGTAGTCGGAGTACTTCTTTACAAGGCTCTCGAGCACAAACGTATCCGTGTAGTCCGTCTCGCCCTCCGTGAACTCCTTCGCGAGGTGGATCGTCACCGTCGTGCCGCGCGACTCCTTCTCTGCATCCTCAATCGTATAGCTGCCGTCGCCCGCCGACTCCCAGCGCGTTGCCTGCGTCTCACCGGCACGGCGCGTCACGATCGTCACGCGCTCTGCAACCATGAACGCAGAGTAGAAACCCACGCCGAACTGTCCGATCAGATCCTTGTCCGGTGCGCCGCCGCTCTCCTCCTTCGCCTTTGCCAGCTGCTCCATGAATGCCTTCGTGCCCGACTTTGCAATCGTTCCGATGTTCTCCACGACCTCTGCACGCGACATGCCGATGCCGTTATCGGAGATCGTCAGCGTCTTGCTGTCCTTATCCGGGACGAGGAAAATCTCATAGTTTTCGTTGCCCTCAAGGATGTCGCGGTTCGTCAGACTCTCAAAGTGGAGCTTGTCGATCGCATCCGACGCATTTGAAATCAACTCGCGCAGAAAAATCTCGCGGTTTGTATAGATCGAGTGGATCATCAGCTCGAGAAGCTGTTTTGTCTCTGCCTGAAACTCAAATGTCTCTTTTGCCATATATCGTTCCCCCTGTTTCTACGCACCACTAGATAAAGGTGATGCAAAACTATGCCTATCGTACACGAAAAATGACAAAAAGTCAAATTCTTTCTCATCATGCGCACTTCGAGTCTCGAATTTTCCTGTTTGCAATCCACGGCTTTTTTCGGTATACTCTAAAGTGATTTTTATAGGCAGTTCTTTATTGAAAAGGAGATGTACCATGGATCAGGAGCAGAACACACAGCAGCCGCAGCAAGAACAAAACACGCCGCAGAAGCCGCAGACGATCATTGTAAAGTCGACGAAAAATGTCGGGCTTGCCGCTGGTCTCGGATTCTTCTTTGGTCCGCTTGGCATGTGCTACTCGACACTTAAGGGTGCACTCATCATGTTTCTCGTCAACATTGTCATCGGAATCTTCACACTCGGATTTGGTGTGTTCCTTACATGGCCGATCTGCGCGATCTGGGCATACGTGGCGGCAAAGAAATATAATGAGCAGCTATACGCCGAACTCGGTTAATGCTGATTTCATTGAACCTCTGCGAGATTGTGCTATAATGAACACAGTTTTAGGCGTATTGCTCTAAAGAACGGAGGATTTTCATGAAGCAGATTTCGTTCACTTCGCTCGCGCGCACCTCTGTGCTCGCACTCGCACTTGCCCTGCCAATGGGAGCGGCATCCGCTGCCGAGACCACGGCACCCACGCCCGCGACGATCACGATCGGGGGAACGGGCACCGCCTACGTTGCCCCCGATACGGCGGAGATCACTGTCGGCGTTGTCACGGAGGAGGCGGATGCTGCACGCACGCACGCAGAGAACGCCGCACAGACGGCACGTGTCCACAATGCCGTCCGCGCACTCGGTGTCGCCGACCGCGACATTCAGACCGTGCACTATGACTTTTCACAGCGTTACGATATGCGCGACGGCAGCCGCAGCGAAGTCATCGGCTATACGGCACAGAACTCCGTCGTCATCACCGTGCGCAGCCTCAACAATGTCGGCAAAATCATCGACGCAGCACTTGCAAATGGGGCGAACCGCATCGACTCGCTGAACTTCACGGCGAGCGATACGAGCGCCGCCAAAAATGAGGCTCTCACAGATGCGGTACGCGGCGCAAAAGAGAAGGCACAGGCGGTCGCCAGTGCACTTGGCGTCCGCCTCGTCCGCATCGCAAATGTCTACGCCGACACACAGGCAGACATGCCGCGCAACGAAAACTATATGCCGATGATGATGGCGAAGGGCGCATCGGCCGCAGCGACGCCGATCGCACCAGGCGAGCTCTCGGTCGCTGCTACGGTCAACGTGACCTATGTCGTCGAGTAAGCGCCCGCGCGTATCTGCTGTCGAGGCAATTCGCGGCATCTCTATGATGGGCGTGATCGGCATCCATATCGGCGCGGAGTATCTCGCCAACCCATCGCCAAACATTCATCTGGTAGCGCTTTTCGACATCGGCACGCGCTTTAGCGTGCCGATTTTTTTCTTTATCTCAGCATTCGGTCTGTTCTATGGAAAATCCCCATCCGCTCCGTTTTCCTATCGGGATTTCCTCAGGCGCCGTGCCCATGCTGTCGTCATCCCCTACCTCATCTGGTCGCTCTTTTATCTTCTTCATGACGCATGGCACTATGGTGTCGGCTTTCCGCCTCTTCTGTCCATTCCGGGGATTCTCTTTTTCGGCAATGCAAAGTATCATCTCTACTTCATGGTCATTCTGATCTGGTTCTACCTCTTGATGCCGCTCTGGCGCACCCTCCTGCGCCGCATGACGCTGCCGCTGCTCATGGGCATCCTCGCTCTCCAGATTGCCTTTGACTACTGGTCAAGCTTCGATACGGCGTTCAACCTCTACGTCTACGGACTGCCCGAGGGATCGCTTCTGCGTGCATTGCTCTTTTATCGGCTGAACTATTGGGTCGTGCATTACGTCTTTATCTTCCTCCTCGGCGGCTATATTGCCCTCCACTGGGAGACATTTCGTACGTGGATGCTGCACCGAGCGGGTCAGCTCTATGCATTCGGTATTCTGAGCCTCATCGCCCTCCTCGCATGGTACTACAAACTGCTCCTCGTGGACGGCTATACCCCGCTTGAGGGAATCTATACCGCACATCAGCTCTCACCGCTTGGCATCTTCTACACCATCGGCGCATCGCTCGCACTCTTTGCGTTCTTCACACGGCTGGGGACAGAGACTATGCCGGGGCGTGCGTTTCAGATCCTCGGAAAGCACTCCTACTTCATCTATCTCGCCCACCCGATGGCGATCACCTATCTGCTCGCCGTCCTTCATCGGACAGGACACGTACTGACCGCCCCGCTCGCCCTCGCCATGTATGCGGCAGCGCTTCTGCTGTCGCTGTGCGGCGCGGTCATCATGCGGCGCATCGGGGAGCATATCCCGCTGGTGAATGAACTGACCATAGGGATGAAGCAGAAAAATTAAGGAATCCCCCGTTGAAACCGACTTCAACGGGGGATTTGCTGTATTTTTCCTGCTCTCAGTCATCCATCGGCAACAGTTCAAGTGTCGTATCGATGGAAAACACAATATGGACGTCACTCTTTAGCGCCTCGGACATGGCATTAAAAACGATCTGAAAATCTCTAAACGCGGATTCTTTTCCCGCCTCTAGGAGATGCCCTAGTTTTTCCCGCGCGACGGATGCCATATCCATCCATGCTACTATGGCAGCCCTACGTGTGCCGTTATCGCGAAGAAACACATCCTGCTCGATCGCCGCACGAATACAAATGGCCCAGCCGATGATCCCTCGAACGAAGGTAGCGGGGTTCCACGTGTCATTCCCTTCATGAATGCGGAATTGGCTGAGCGGCTCCGTTAGGTACATCATATTGCCTCGTGCAAGAAGGTGCAGCCATGTAGGAAAGTCCGGCACGAGGTATTTCCCCTCTTCGCCTGTGAAGCCCAGGCGATATCCATCCAGCATCAACGACTTCTTTGCTAGAACCGTCGTCGGTTCACCGATGAAGTTTGCGGTCTGGAGGAGAATTTTCATACCAACAGATGCTCCGTCAAATTTTGTAGGCTCCGAGCATATCGGCTTTGCATAGTCAGGGGTCGGCATCCTGTTGCCATCAGCATCAATACATTCACGATACGATGTGACGAGGCTGAGATCCGGATGGGCAAAGAAACAGTCCATCATAACCGCAATTTTATCAGGCATGAAGAGATCATCATCCATCAGCCAGTTCACATATAGTGCGTGCGGATGATTATACTGCATTGCCCGCGTCCAGTTCTCAGCCGCGCCGTACGTTGGATGATGCTCGTAATGGATGCGCGGATCATCCGAAAAGTCACGCTGCATCATCTCTGCCGTCACCGTGTCATGTGAATCATCCGTGATGAAAATATCCAAGTTTCGGTAGGTCTGCGTGAGCACGCTTTCCAGGGCCGTCCGAAAATAGTTTGGCCGCTGATACGTGAGCATAATGATGGATACCAGCGGATAAATATCCTTTGAATAGGTATCGAGAAACACGCTGCGGCTCGCTTCATCGCAGCAGACCTCTCTCGGCTCTGCGATCAGCCACACCTCTTTCTGTCGTGGTACAACCGTCCGATAGCCCCGCCGACGGAACTCGATGCACTGTGCCTCTGCCCAAAAACTATCCTCGTGGAAAAGATCGCTGCGCCATGGAATGTCATATTGTGTGGCAATCAGATAGTCACTGACCGCCATGACATTCTCCATCTCTCCTTCGATGGGTTCACCATGAAAGGATGTATCATCGGTATAGAGGACGTTCCCCACGATGTGGGGAGACATGACAAGTTCCCCCGTTGTCGAAAGCTGCGGCGTACCGATCAGGCTAATGATACCAATCGCAGGATCTTTCGCAAAGAGACAGAGCATCTCCTGAAAAAAGGTCAGCCGAATCAGAATACTTCCGGGCGCCAGATATACCTTATACTTCGCATCCGTTTTCTCCATCGCCTGCTGGCAGGCCGCTGCCGTGCTTCCCTCCGCACACACCTCGATCAGCTCCACCTCGCAGCCATGTGGTACATCAAGCGCATCGAGATATGGACGGATGGCAGCAGGTTCATCGGGATCACACAACGCGATTACAGCGATTTTTTTGTCGTTCATTATGTTGGACACACCTCATGATGACGGAAAGGGCTGCTGTACGAATTTCTCCTTCGTATAGTAGCCCCCATTGTGCAGTTAGGGAAGCACTGATAAATTCAGCACCGCCAATCTGACGGACTTCATTTTATCAGCGATTCCTTAGCTTACAACCCGGCTTCTTTCTTCAGAAGCGCCGCCTTGTCCGTGTGCTCCCACGGCAGATCGACGTCTGTACGCCCGAAGTGTCCGTACGCTGCCGTCTGGCGGTAGATGGGACGGCGCAGGTCGAGCATCTTGATGATGCCCGCAGGGCGCAGATCGAACGTTTTCTTGACCAGTGCGACGATTTTCTCCTCATCGACCTTGCCCGTGCCGAATGTCTCGACCATGACGGAAACGGGATGTGCCACCCCGATGGCGTAGGCAAGCTGGATCTCCACACGGTCAGCGAGCCCTGCCGCGACGATGTTCTTCGCCACGTAGCGCGCCGCATACGCCGCACTGCGATCTACCTTCGTGGGATCCTTGCCCGAGAAAGCACCGCCGCCATGGCGCGCCCATCCGCCGTAGGTATCGACGATGATCTTGCGCCCCGTGAGCCCCGAGTCGCCGTGCGGTCCGCCGATGACGAACTTGCCCGTCGGATTGACGAAGTACTTCGTCTCTGCGCGCAGGAGTTCTGCCGGGATGATCTCCTTGATGACCTTCTCGATCATGTCCTTGCGGATCGTTGCGAGATCAACGGCCTCGTCGTGCTGGGTCGAGATGACGACCGTATCGACATAGACGGGCTTGCCGTCCTCATAGGCGACGGTGACCTGCGTCTTTCCGTCGGGACGCAGATACGGGAGCATCCCGTTCTTGCGCACCTCGGTCAGGCGGCGTGCCAGCTTGTGAGCGAGCACGGTCGTGAGCGGCATATACTCGGGCGTCTCATTCGTCGCATAGCCGAACATCATGCCCTGATCGCCGGCGCCGATCGCCTCTGCCGCGTCCATATCGCCCTCACGCGACTCAATCGCGCGGTCAACGCCCTGTGCAATATCCGGCGACTGCTCATCGAGCGAAACGAGGATGCCGCAGGTGTCAGCGTCAAAGCCATAGCTGGCGTTCGTGTAGCCGATCTCGCGCACGGTCTGACGGATGATCTTCGGGATATCGACATAGCACGAGGTCGAGATCTCGCCAACGACGTGTGCCTGTCCCGTCGTGACGAGCGTCTCACAGGCAACACGTCCCATCGGATCCTGTGCAAGGATCGCGTCGAGGATGCTGTCCGAGATCTGGTCGGCGAGTTTGTCCGGATGTCCTTCGGTGACGGACTCGGACGTAAAGAGCATTTTCTTCATGTAGAACCTCCCCTAATTCGTAACTCCCTCTCCATATCCCATAAAAAGAGCCTCCCGCTGAGATGTGGGAGGCTGTGATTTCTGCCGCTCTCATCTCATAGGCGCTCCGCCTATAGGAATTGGCACCGTTGGCACACATTGCCATGGTTGCCGCAGCTTCATCGGGCCATTCCCTCCACTGCTCTGGATGAGGTATATTCATTTCTATGTAATGTATTATAGTGAACGCCATTCACTTTGTCAAGGACGAATTTCACGGCGTGCAGATTGCTTCCTCCAGTCGATCGAGGATCACGCCCGCGAGCGCGGACTTTGCCATCATGGGGCACTCCTCCATGCGTCCATCTGCGTAGAAGATCTGGGCATGATTCGTCGGCGTGCCAAAGCCTGCATTCTGCTCCGCGACGTTGTTCGCCACGATGAAGTCAAGGTTCTTCTTCTGGAGTTTGGCACGTGCATACGCCTCGATGTTCTGCGTCTCTGCCGCAAAGCCGACGAGCACCTGATGCGTCTTTTTCTGTCCCAGCTCATAGAGGATATCGGGGTTGCGCGTCAGTGTGAGCGTCAGTGTGCCCTCCGATTTCTTGATCTTCTGCTCTGCCATCTCTGCAGGACGATAGTCAGCAACCGCCGCCGCCTTGATGACCGCATCCACTCTGTCATAGTCGGCGAGCACTGCCGCATACATCTCGCGCGCCGTACGCACGTCCACGCGCCGTACACCTGCGGGCGTTTCGAGCGGCGTGGGACCGGAGACAAGGATGACCTCTGCGCCGCGCTGTGCTGCCTCTGCCGCAATGGCGTAGCCCATACGTCCCGTCGAGCGGTTGCCGAGGTAGCGCACGGGATCGAGCGGCTCCTCCGTCCCCGCTGCGGTCACGAGGATGCGCCGCCCTGCGAGGCTCTGCCCACGCGCAAAGTACTCCTTGACGACGCGTACGATCTCCTCCGGCTCGGGCAGGCGCCCTGCGCCCGTCGTGCCGCAGGCAAGCATCCCTATGGCGGGAGGGATGATCTGGACACCGCGCGCAGCGAGCCGCCGCACATTCTCCTGCGTCACAGGATTCTCCCACATGACGGTATTCATCGCAGGAGCAAAGAGAAGAGGAGCACGCGTCGCGAGCAGCGTCGTCGTCAACATGTCGTCGGCAATGCCCGCCGCCGCCTTCGCGAGAAAATTTGCCGTGGCGGGCGCGACGAGCACCATCTCGGCAAAGGACGCCAGAGAGATATGCGCCACGTGATGCTGCGGCGCCCCCCACATGGTCTCTGCCACGGGTGCATTGGCGACCTCACGGAAGGTGAGCGGCGTGACGAAGGAGGCTGCCGCCCGCGTCATAACGACGCGCAGCTCCGCCCCTTCCTTGCGCAGAAGGCTCGCGACCTCGACCGCCTTAAAGGCGGCGATCCCGCCCGTCACGCCGAGAACGATGCGCCGTCCTGCGAGCGCGCCCATGTCAGACACTCTCCATGCAGAGGTTGTAGCTGATCTTGCCCTCGGCAATCTCCTCAAATGCGTTCGTGACATTTTTCGTCGAGCGTGCACGCTCAGACTTGATGGGATCTCCCTCAAGAATCTGGCGCGCGCGCTTTGCTGCGAGCACCACCATGCCGTAGCGGCTGTCCACCTTCGTCATCAGCTCATCCGTCGAGGGATTGACCATGCCGATTTCTACATTCGTCTTCATTGTGTTTTCTGCCTTTCACATATCAAACTGGGTTGGGTTCATATCTGCACGCAGGCGCTCCGCCGCAAGGATGGTCTGTATCCGTGCCGCCGCATCCTCCACCGTGTCATTGAGTACGGCGTAACGGTAGCGCCTGCCGAGTCGGATTTCGTCGCGTGCCGCCGCAAGGCGCCGCGCAAGGCTCTCCTCGGATTCTGTGCCGCGCCCCGTAATGCGGCGGCGCAGCTCCTCAAGGGAGGGCGGCAGGAGGAAGATGAACGTGCCGTCGGGGCAGCGCTCCATCACATTCAGCGCGCCCTGCGTGTCGATCTCAAGCAGGATGTCCTCGCCCGCACTGCGGCGTGCCTCAATCGGAGCGAGCGGCGTGCCGTAATAGTTGCCATACACATCAGCGTACTCGAGAAACGCCCCCTCCGCAATCATCGTCTCGAACTCCGTGCGCGTGCGAAAATAATACTCGCGTCCGTCCTGCTCCCCCTCGCGCGGGGCGCGCGACGTGGCAGAGACCGAAAAGGCGACACCGCGCTCACGGGCAAGGAGTTCCTTGCAGACCGTTCCCTTTCCTGTGCCCGATGCGCCCGAGACCACAATCAGCAGCCCTTTTTTCATGTCTCCTCCTCCTTCCGTGTTCCCATGCGTCCTGCAATCGTCTCCGGCAAAAGCGCCGAGAGGACGATGTGCCCGCTGTCCATGACGACGACAGCACGCGTCCGCCGCTTGTATGTCGCATCGATCAGCCGTCCCGCGTCGCGCGCATCCTGCACCATGCGCTTGGCGGACATGGAGGTCGGCGCGACGATGGCGACCATGCGTCCCGTCAGGACGATGTCGCCGAATCCAACATTGACCGTCTCCATCTGTCACTCCAAATTCTGCACCTGCTCGCGCAGCTTCTCCACCTCGTTCTTCATCGCGACGACCACCTGCTGAATGGCTGCGCTGTTCACTTTAGCGCCGATCGTGTTCGTCTCGCGGTTGATCTCCTGCAGCAGGAAATCGAGCCGCCGTCCGACAGGCTCCTCCTCTGCGAGAATCGTGCGGAACTGGGCAAAGTGACTCGCCAGCCGAACGAGCTCCTCCGTCACATTCACGCGGTCGGCATAGAGTGCCGCCTCCTGCATGATGCGCGTCTCATCGGGCGTAACGGTGCGAAACTCCGCCAGCACCTCCGTGAGATGGGCACGGTAGTCCGCCACGATCTGCGGCGCATGCCGCTTCACCTCTTCGCGCTGCTCCTCGAGGCGCGCGAGACGCTTCTCAAAGTCGCGCACGATATGCGCACCCTCAGCGAGGCGCATGACATCGAGCGCGTCGAGGGCGCGTGCGGCAGCATCCAGAAAGACCGTGCGCGCTCCCGAAAGATCTGCATCCTCGCTGATCGTGATGACGCCCTCGTACGCCGCCGTCATGCGCATGCCGTCCGACAGCGGTGCATCCACGGCATGCGCCACACGGCCGAGCGCCGCGTAATAGGCGCGGGCGAGCCCCTCGTTGACATGAACGGCATAGCGTTTCTCACTGCGATCCTCAAAGCTGACGTAGACATCGAGCTTGCCGCGCGCCACGCGCGTACGGATGAGCTCCCGCAGATCGCCTTCCCATGCACCAAAGGCACGCGGCATGTGCGGTGCGATCTCAAGAAAACGCTGATTGACCGCCTTCATCTCGACCACGACACGATAGTCCGCCGTCTCCGCCGTCCCCGCACCGTAGCCCGTCATACTCCTGCGCTGCGTATTCATCGTACCCCCGGCCACTCGCCCGTGAACACCTGCTCGGCAGGCCCCGTCATCACAATATGTCCGTCCTCGCGCCATGCCACATGGATCACGCCGCCATCCACCTCAATCGCCGCCTCACGGTCGAGTACATCATTCAGCACACCCGCCGTCAGCGTCGCACACGTCCCTGTCCCGCAGGCGAGCGTAATGCCTGCGCCGCGTTCCCAGACGCGCATGCGTGCATGGCGGCGGTCGCGCACCTCGACAAACTCCGTATTGATCCTATTCGGAAACGCCGCATGATGCTCAAACTGCGCACCGAGCTTTTCCAGAGGAAAGCCGTCTGCATCATCCACAAAGACCACGCAGTGCGGGTTGCCCATCGAGACACAGGTCATCGCGTATTCCTTGCCCGCGACCGTGATGGGCTGCGCCACAACGCGCTCCGTACCGAAGCCCGCCACGGGGATACGCGCCCCCTCAAGCACGGGAATACCCATATCCACAGCGACCGCCGACACGGTGCCGTCCTGCACAATGACGCGCGGCACCATCGTCCCCGCCAACGTCTCGACGGTGAACTCGTCCTTCGTCACATACCCCTCTTCGTAGAGCCAGCGCGAAAAACAGCGGATGCCGTTTCCGCACATCTCCGGCTCCGTCCCGTCGGGGTTGAACTCGCGCATCCGCACATCCGCCGTCTCCGAGGGGCACGCCGCCATCAGGCCGTCCGCACCGACGCCGAAATGACGGTCGCACATCTCGCGCGCGAGGACAGCGAAGTCCACTGGTTCATGATCAAGAAAATCCACAATCACAAAATCATTGCCGCAGCCCTGCCATTTGCTGAATTTCATAAAGACCCTTTCCTTATCGTATGATATCCCCCATTATAGTATGAATGACCTCTGTGCGCAAGGCACGCAGCCTGCCCTTTCTGCGATAATTGCGGGGACAGCATGCCACCTAGGAAAGCCCCGATAAAATGAAATTCGCCGACTTGCACATCATTTTTTTGACGTGTATAGGAATCACTGATAAAATGAGGTCTGCCAGATTGGCGTAGATTTTTTCGTCCGAACGAGGTGGAAAACCGGATGCAGAGTGGTGCTCTGTGGAGGATTTTCCGCCGAAGTGCGGGCAAAAAAGATGCGTCAAGATGGTTGTACCGAATTTAT
>PPYF01370496.1_pt1 | contig 22439 bp, 16 predicted proteins | sample 1559871 | NCBI WGS metagenome assembly PPYF01 (sample SAMN08240021, study PRJNA423297) | Human gut metagenome, whole genome shotgun sequencing project.
GTTTAACGACGCGAGCCCAGTTGAAATCGCCGTCGACTTCTTACACCGCGCCCGCGCTCACAGCGGCAACATCACCGTGCCGCAAAGCGCGCTGATTATCGGCGGCGGCGACGTGGCTATGGACGTTGCCAGCACGCTAAAAGTGCTGGGCTGTGAGTCGGTGACCTGCGTCGCGCGCGAGGAGTTAGCCGAATTCCCGGCCAGCGTCAAAGAGTTCACCACCACTCAGGCCTTAGGGGTGTCGATTATTGATGGCTTTACGCCAACCGCTGCGGTGGGCAACAAAGTAACCTTCAAACATGTTCGCTTGCCAGGTGAACTCACGCTAACCGCCGAGCAGATTATTCTCGCCGTCGGCCAGCATGCTGAACTGGAAGCCTTTGCCGGTATTCAGGTCCAGCGCAATACCGTGGAGACGCAGCATTACCAGACCGCTGACCCTGCCGTGTTCGCCGCGGGTGATATCGTTCAGGGAGATAAAACCGTGGTTTACGCCGTGAAAACCGGGAAAGAAGCCGCTCAGGCTATTCATCACTATTTAGAGGAGGCGTAATCATGTTGACCAAAGATCTCTCTATTACCTTCTGTGGCGTGAAATTCCCCAACCCGTTCTGCCTCTCCTCTTCCCCGGTTGGCAACTGCTATGAAATGTGCGCCAAAGCCTACGATAGCGGTTGGGGTGGCATCGTATTTAAAACTATCGGTTTCTTTATCGCTAACGAGGTTTCACCGCGCTTTGATCACCTGACCAAAGAGGATACCGGTTTCATTGGCTTTAAAAATATGGAGCAGATAGCCGAGCATCCGCTGGTGGAAAATCTGGCCGCTATCCGTCGACTCAAACACGATTACCCCGACAAAGTGCTGATCGCTTCGATCATGGGTGAAAATGAGCAGCAGTGGCAGGACCTGGCAAAACGGGTGGAAGACGCCGGCGCCGATATGATTGAATGCAACTTCTCTTGCCCGCAGATGACCTCTCACGCCATGGGCAGCGACGTTGGGCAAAGTCCTGAACTGGTAGAAAAATATTGCAGGGCGGTGAAACGAGGCTCTTCTTTGCCGATGCTTGCCAAAATGACGCCGAATATTGGCGATATGTGCGAGGTTGCGCTGGCCGCTAAACGCGGCGGTGCGGATGGCATCGCTACCATCAACACCGTTAAGTCGATTACCAATATCGACCTGAATCGTAAAATTGGGATGCCGATAGTAAACGGTAAGTCCAGTGTATCAGGCTATTCAGGTAAAGCCGTGAAACCTATTGCCCTGCGTTTTATTCAACAGCTAAGAACGCATCCTGGATTGCACGATTTCCCCATCAGCGGCATAGGTGGAATTGAAACCTGGGAAGACGCCGCCGAATTTTTACTACTGGGTGCCGCCACGCTGCAGGTTACGACCGGCATCATGCAGTACGGCTACCGCATCGTCGAAGATATGATTAGCGGCCTATCCCACTACCTGGCGGACCAGGGCTTTGCATCGCTTGACGAAATGGTCGGGCTGGCAAATCACAATATCGTCCCCGCCGAAGAGCTCGACCGCAGCTACATTGTTTATCCGCATATCAATCAGGATAAATGCGTGGGTTGCGGCCGTTGCTATATCTCCTGCTATGACGGCGGACACCAGGCAATGGAGTGGAATGAGGAAAGCCGTACACCGCATTGCAATACGGAAAAATGCGTCGGTTGCCTGTTATGCGGTCATGTCTGCCCGGTGGCCTGTATTGACCTTGGGAACGTGGTATTTAAACCTGGTGAAAAAGAGCACGCGGTCGCGCTTTAACACCCTGACTTTCGGCCTGCTTTGCGGGCCGGATGGAAAATGCTATGAGTCCACTTGTTGCCATTGCGCTAACGACGGGAGTTTTATCCGGTATTTGGGGTTGGATTGCTGTCAGTTGGGGCTTACTGAACTGGGCTGGATTTCTGGGCTGTACCGCATATTTTGCCTGCCCGCAGGGCGGAATTAGAGGGTTGGGAATATCGTTTTGCACACTGCTGAGCGGCATATTCTGGGCAGAGGTCATTATCTATGGCAGCGCGCTATCACCCGCATTTTCAGTGGTAAGTTATGTATTAACCGGGATTGTGGCTTTTGCCATGTGTTTTCAGGCCAAAAATGGCTTACTTTCGTTCGTACCCGGAACATTTATCGGTGCCTGTACGACTTTCGCCTGTGACGGTAACTGGCGTGCGGCGCTCCCCGCACTGCTGATCGGGTTGTTGTTTGGCTATGCAATGAAAAATAGTGGGCTGTATATTGCCGCTCACAGCAGCAGATAGCTGCAAACGACAAGACGTAAAAAAGCCCAGCATCTGCTGGGCTTTTTTTGTCTGCGTGAATTACTTCTTACGCGCGTATTTCAGTGAATCCAGCGCTACCGCAAAGATAATGATCGCGCCTTTGATAATGTACTGCCAGTACGGGTTCACGCCGATGTAAGTCAGACCGTAGTTGATAACGGTGAAGATGATAACACCGGTCACCACGCCCACAACGGTACCGACGCCGCCGCTGAACGACACGCCGCCCACCACGCAGGCTGCAATCGCATCCAGCTCATACATAAAGCCTAAGTTGTTGGTTGCCGAGCCGATACGGCCCGCTTCCAGCAGACCGCCGAAGGCATAGAACACGCCGGACAGCGCATAAATCACCAGCAGGTTCAGCGCTACGTTAACGCCAGAGACTTTTGCCGCTTCCGGGTTACCGCCGATGGCGAAGATGTTTTTACCAAAGCGGGTTTTATTCCACAGCACCCACACGAAGGCAACGGCGATCAGCGCATAGAAGGTGATGTAAGACAGACGGAAACTGCCCAGCGCAATAAACCCTTGCGCGAAGGTTGAGAAGCCGCTGTCAAAGCCGGAAATTGGCGATGCGCCCACGAAGTCGTAGTACAGTGAGTTGATCCCGTAAACGATAATCATGGTGCCCAGGGTGGTGATAAACGGCGTCACGTTAAGGTAAGCAATGATAATGCCGTTAATCAGGCCGATAACGGCACCAATTGCGCAGACAATCAGTACCACTACGAAAATCGGCATCGTCGCCATCTCAGGGAAGACCTTATTGGCATTCTCCATGGATTGCAGCAGCGTCGCCGCAATAACCGCCGCAAGGCCAACCTGACGGCCGGCAGAGAGGTCAGTCCCTTGGGTGACGATAAGGCCAGCCACGCCCAGCGCAATGATAATACGGACGGAAGACTGGGTCAGGATGTTACTGAGGTTCAACAGACTTAAGAAAGTCGGGTCCTGGATAATAATAATGGCCAACAGAACCAAAAGAACGACGTAGATGCCGCCATCTTTCAGATAACTCAGAAAGCTTTTTTTATTTAACGTACTCATCTCGAGCCCCTGCGATTAAAGATGCAATGACGCAAGACGGAGAATTTCGTTTTGCGTTGTTGTTTTCGTTTCGACAATCCCGGCGACCATGCCATTACTCATGACAAGGATGCGGTCAGTAATTCCCAGCAGCTCAGGCATTTCTGAAGAAATAATCATAATTCCTTTATCTTTCTTCGCCAGTTCAGCGATCAATTGATAAATTTCAAATTTCGCCCCAACATCAATGCCGCGGGTTGGTTCATCAAGCATTAAAATTTCAGGTTGGGTTAACAACCAGCGACCAATAATAACCTTTTGCTGGTTACCGCCAGACAATGAACCAATTTGCGTATGGTGCCCTGGTGTTTTAACACGCATGGAGTCAATAACCCATTGGGTATCACTCTTCATGCGAGAATTATCCAGCAGACCCACTTTATTTTTATAATTCTTAATATTGGAAATTAATGAGTTAAATCCAATATCAAGATAGGCGTAAATACCGGTAGAGCGACGTTCTTCGGTCACCAGCGCAAAACCGTTATTAATGGCTTCGTTAGCGCTGTGGTTATTAATTTTCTTACCGTGCAGCGTAATGGTACCGCCCGACTTTTCGCGCACGCCAAACAGCGTCTCGACGATATCGGTACGTTTTGCCCCTACCAGACCTGCAATACCGAGGATTTCACCTTTGCGTAGCTGGAACGACACATCGCGAATCGACGGCTGGCGTAGTGAGGTCAGGTGCTGAACATCGAGAATCACCTCACCCGGCGTGTTCTGGCGGTCCGGGAAGCGCTGGTTCAGCGAACGACCAACCATCATGGCGATGATCTTGTCCATATCCAGACCTTCCAGCGGTTGGGTAGCAATCCACTGCCCATCGCGCAGAACGGTAATTTCATCACACAGCTGGAAGATCTCTTCCATCTTGTGCGAGATATAGACAATGCCGCAGCCGCGATCTTTAAGCTTACGGATGATGGAGAACAGATGGTTCACCTCTTTTTCCGTCAGCGATGACGTCGGCTCATCCATAATCACGATTTTCGCGTTATAGGAGAAGGCCTTGGCGATTTCAATCATCTGCATCTGCGAAACGGATAAGGTCCCTACGCGAGCGCGCGGATCGATATCAATATCCAACTCGTCAAAGATGGCTTTGGTATCACGATACATTTTATCCTGATCGACAAACATGCCTTTGGTGGGATAGCGCCCCAACCACATGTTGTCCATCACCGAACGTTGTAATACCAGATTAAGTTCCTGGTGGACCATCGAAATCCCATTTTCTAGCGCTTCTTTCGCCGAATGGAAATCAATTTCTTTGCCCTGAAATAAAATACTGCCGGAATCTTTTTGGTAGATCCCAAATAGACATTTTAATAACGTTGATTTGCCCGCGCCGTTCTCACCCATTAATGCATGGATAGAATGGGGACGAACTTTCAGGTTAACATTATCGAGTGCTTTTACGCCCGGAAATGACTTGTTGATCTGGCTCATTTCCAACAAGAATTCACCAGACGGCTCTCTATTATTGTTGTCCATAATTGTACCTGGCTGCGATATTTCTGCGTCAGTATTTATATGGCGCACGAACGTGCGCCATATATAATTAAAGATTACTTACCGGTGAATTCGCTAAGGTTGTCTTTATCTACGCCAACGTAAGGTACGCGGACGATTTTGTTCTCAATTTTCCAGTTAGTGCCGTCGGCTGCACCTTTACCATCGGCGAGGTTTTTCGCCAGATCAAAGGTCGCTTTCGCCTGGTTGTTAGCATCGTTCAGCACGGTACCGGCCATCGCACCAGATTTCACCAGCGCCAGGGCTTCAGGCAGGGCATCAACACCGAAGACTGGGATAGAGGATTTGTTGTGTGCTTTCAGCGCTTCAACCGCACCCATTGCCATCGCATCGTTGTTCGCGATCACGACTTCAATTTTGTTGGCGTTCGGGCCGGACAGCCATGCATCCATCTTATCTTTTGCCTGAGCGGTATCCCACATCGCGGTATCCAGCGCCAGCTGCTGAGTTTTCAGACCCTTATCATTCAGCTCTTTGATAACGTAGGTGGTACGTGCTTCAGCATCCGGGTGGCCAGGTTCGCCTTTCAGCAGAACGAACTGTACCTGACCGTCTTTGTTCAAATCCCAGTTCGGGTTTGCCGCCCAGTGTTTAGCAATCAGATCGCCCTGGATGATGCCGGACTCTTTGGAGTCAGTCCCAACATAGAAAGCTTTGTCGTAGCTATCCAGCGCTTTACGAGAAGGTTCTTTGTTGAAGAAGACGATTGGCACGTTCTGCCCGCGCGCTTTTTCAATCACCGTACCCGCCGCAGCAGGGTCAACGAGGTTAATCGCCAGCGCTTTCACGCCTTTTGCCAACAGCACGTCAATCTGATCGTTCTGTTTGGACTGGTCGTTCTGCGAGTCGTTCATCAGCAGCTGTACGTCAGGTGCTGCTTTCGCGTCTTTCTCGATAGCTTTGCGCACAACGGACATAAAGTTATCGTCGTATTTATAGATCGTCACACCAATACGGGTATCGGCTGCGTGCGCTGCGGCACCGAAAAACATGCTGGCCATCAGGGCAGACAGGGTTAACACCTTCTTATTCATGGTATCTCCGGTTTTATTATGCAGGGTAGTTCAGATGATAATAGTCGGCAGGTAGCGTTAATAAGATGTTACTGCTCGACGAAATTCACTGATAAATATTTGTTCTTCCGTGTTGAGTAACGATCCAGGTTACGCTTTAATCTTCGTTTGCGGTCGAAATACGCTATAAAAAGTGATTAATCACCGTTACATCATGTTTCAATCGACTAAACGCTGCCATCATAGCCATCGCAATGTTAACAATCTGTGAATTTACTCACAGATTGAAAACGGTTACATCGGCTGAACATGTTAGTTCGTGATGGGATGCACAAATTGCCGTTGAGCCACCGAATGGCGGCGAACCAGCGTCGGCATAAAACAGTGTGTTGCCTCACCATCTAGCTTTCCTGCCGCCCCGAGCAGCGCCAGTTCAGTCGCCTGTTTCGCCATAGAAACAATCGGGTAGCGGATGGTTGTAAGCTGAGGATCGGTATAGCGGGCAATGGGAATATCATCAAAACCAATAACTGAAACCTGCTGCGGCACGGCAATACCGTTGTCTTTCAATGCGCTAAGTGCTCCGGCGGCCATATTATCGTTGTAGGCAAATACGGCGGTTAATCCGGCATTGCGCCCTAACAGCTCAACCATCGCCGCTTCGCCACCAGGCATGTCAGGCGTCCCGGTTCCGACCCAGCTATCCGCCGCCACAATACTCTGCTCCTGCAGCGCGCGCGCCCACCCTTCCCGGCGCATATCGTCATCTTCAATATGATGACTGGAAGCGAGATAGCCAATGCGCTGATGCCCGTGATTGAGCAGCATGCGCGTGCCCATCAGCGCACCGCTGATGTTATCGAGGCTAACGCAGCGGTGGGCATAGCCTGGTACGACGCGGTTAATTAATACCATGCCCGGCATATGTGCCATGAACTCACCAAGCTCACGATCGCTTAACGCTTTTGAATGCACGATAAGCGCGCTGCATCGCTGACGTATCAGGACCTCAATGGCGTGGCGTTCTTTTTCCGCTTCGTGATAGCTATTGCCGATAAGCACATACTTTTGATGCTGCTGGGCGACCATGTCCACGGCTTTCACCAGTGCGCCAAAGAAGGCGTCGGACACGTCCATCACTACCACACCGATAGTGTCGCTGACCTGGGTGGCCAGCGCCTGGGCATTCGCGTTGGGCCGGTAGCCGAGAGAAGAAACCGCTTTCATCACCGCATCGCGAGTATCCTGGCTCACCAGAGTGCTGTTGTTCAGCACGCGGGATACCGTGGCAACGGAAACGCCTGCCTGGCGGGCGACATCACGAATGGTGATCATACTCACCGTCCGGTAATAAGTTGCTGCAATTCACGTTACACCCCCTATGTCCAGCAAGAGCGCTATTCTGGCAGTGTCTATGCAGCAACTACGTGAGAGAGGTCACAGGGCTGGAAACGGTTACATCCGTTTTGTTAATGGTTGTGATCTAGATCGTTATCTAAATGTGCCGCGGAATGATATCCCTGACGCCCGCGCGGTTAATTGTCGCCACAGCCATTCTACCGGCCCCTGGCGGAAATAACGTAGCCATAGCCATGAGAAGATAAGGTTGACCAGCCACACCGGCAGCACAAACGCCAGCAGCGTCAGGCGGTCAAAGGCCATGAACAGGCCGAAATGGTAGAACAGCGTCGTGCAGATAAGGGTTTGCAGCAGATAGTTGGTCAGCGCCATGCGCCCCACCCGCGCCACGGCTGCGGACAACCGGAATCGGCCGATCTGCGGCCAATAGCCGTAGGCCAGCGCCGCATAGCCCAGGGTTTGAATTGGCGCGCCGATCTCACGCGGTGCCTGCAGCAGGAACGCGCACCAGCGGTAATCCCAGTTAAGATGCCATTGGGCAATAATAGCCGGCAGGTTGATAAGCATCCCTAGCGGAATACACACTGCCGCACAGCGCCGATAATGACGCAGACTGAACTGCCCTTTTAGCCAACCGCAGCGCATCAATGACGCACCGATGAGCATCATCCCGGCCAACTGCCAGCCGTACTGTGCTCCCAGCGCCAGCAGGTTTGCCGATAGCATATCGGTGCGATTGCTGATGGCTTCCATACCGCCATTAAGCTTCCAGTAGCGTTCATACAGCAGGCTCGAGGCATCGGGGACCCAGGAACGGCTTTGTCCGTTATCAGCAATCAGCCCCAGCAGTATTAACACCGCCACGCCGACCACGTAGAGCAGCACGCCGGTGTTAAAGAGCGATTTAACATCGCGCGCCTCGCGCACTAGCCGCCAGCACACCAGCCCCACCAGCGCATAGGCGAGAAGAATATCGCCATCCCAGAACAGTAGCCCGTGAATAAATCCCAGCAACGCCAGCAGGGTCAGACGGCTTTGGATCCAGCGCGTCCCGCGCGCAAGCAATAGCTGTAATCCGGCACCGAACAGCAGCGCAAACAGCGTGAGGAATTTAACCTGAGCAAAGAGATCGAGAATCGCCCACGTCCAGGCATCGCGCGAGGTAATCTCGCCGTACCAGGCCGGGTTGAGGTAGGCCGCCTTCGGCAGGCCGAAGGCGCTAATGTTCAGCAGCAGGATACCGAGTATGGCAACGCCGCGAATAAAATCCAGCGTGACGTTCCGCTCCATGTATCCTGCCCCGTTAAACAATTAGTTGTGGTGACGCACCGCGCGCAAGAATTCCTGACGCGTATTCTGGCTGGATTTGAACAGGCCACCCAGCGAGGTCGTCGTGGTGGCACTGGTCGCATCACGAATACCGCGTGCTTTAACGCAGTAATGCACCGCATCAATCGAAACCGCCACGTTGTTAGTGCCCAGCAGCGTTTGCAGCGCCGTCAGAATCTGCTGCGTTAAGCGTTCCTGAACCTGCGGACGCTGTGCAAAGAACTGCACGATACGGTTAATTTTTGACAGACCAATCACCGAATCTTTCGGGATATAGGCCACCGTTGCTTTACCGTCGATGGTCACAAAGTGGTGTTCACAGGTACTGGTTAAGGTGATATCACGCACCGTCACCATTTCATCCACTTTCATCTTATTTTCAATCACGGTGATTTTCGGGAAATTGGCGTAGTCCAGACCGGAGAAAATCTCGTCCACGTACATCTTGGCGATGCGACGCGGCGTTTCCATCAGGCTGTCATCACTCAAATCGAGATTTAGCAGTTGCATAATCTCTGTCATATGGCCGGAAATCAGATTCTTACGGGTTTCATTATCCATTTCGCGCACCGGCGGGCGCAGCGGCGTTTCCAGGCCACGGGCGACCAGCGCTTCATGTACCAATACCGCTTCTTTACTTAGTGATGACATCGTTTCTTCTCCTGCAGGTGTGGCGCTTTGCTTCATAGGGGGGCAAAGTTTGTACTCATTGTGCGTGAGGCGACGCACAGAATCCAGTATTCGTAGTGATAATTATTGCAATCGTTATTATCTGTCAGCCTGAGGGCTCCGCGCCATCGTTCCAGCAATTGGCAGCAACGCCTGCGGCGTGTTGAACTACCGGCTTTAGCACTACAGATGTGAATGTAAAGTTATCTTTATGATGCAGCATGTGGTGGGTATGCGGAAGTGAAAGTTACTCACCACCAATGAATTATCTGTATGATGGAACGATTAATTCTGACAAAAAACGCGAGGAGCCCGCATGCAAATGCTCGAAGAGCACCGCTGTTATGGCGGCTGGCAGCAGCGCTGGCAGCACCAATCTGCCACGCTAAATTGCCCGATGACTTTTAGCCTGTTTTTGCCACCCGAAGGAAAAAAAACGCCGCCGCCGGTGCTGTACTGGCTTTCTGGCCTGACCTGCAATGATGAAAACTTCACCACCAAAGCCGGCGCACAGCGGGTTGCTGCCGAGCTTGGCATTGTGCTGGTTATGCCGGACACGAGTCCTCGCGGTGAAGACGTTGCCAATGACGCCGGTTATGACCTTGGTCAGGGTGCAGGCTTCTATCTGAATGCCACTCAGACTCCGTGGGCCGCACATTTTCGCATGTATGACTACCTGCGCCACGAGCTGCCGACGCTTATCGAGGCGCAGTTTAACGTCAGTTCCCGCCGGGCAATCAGCGGTCACTCAATGGGCGGCCACGGCGCGCTGATGCTGGCGCTGAAAAACCCAGGATACTATTGCAGCGCCTCCGCGTTTGCCCCAATCGTTAACCCCAGCCGGGTACCGTGGGGACAGAAAGCCTTTAACGCCTATCTGGGTGACGAGAATGCCCGCTGGGCGGAATGGGACAGCACCGAGCTGTTGCTGGCAAGCCGCAGTGCAGATGCCATCCCGATGCTTATCGATCAGGGCGATAACGACCAGTTCCTCGCCGACCAACTGCAGCCGGCGGTGTTTGCCGAAGCCGCGCGCCAGAAAGACTGGCCGCTGACGCTGCGTATTCAGCCGGGTTACGACCATAGCTATTACTTTATTGCGTCGTTTATTGAAGATCACCTGCGCTTCCACGCCGACTATCTGCTGAAATAATCCGCACTGGCCTGATAAACGTGGTGTTATCAGGCCTCTCTTACTCGTCCGGTAAGGTGTAGGGATAGGCTTTGCGATACTGTAACGGCGTCTTGCCCATATTTTTACGAAAGCAGGTAATAAACCACGCGTACTCGGTAAACCCAACCCGTTGCGCGATCTCCCGTACCGAATGCTTCGAATGCAGCAGCAGCTCGCAGGCCTGGCGGATCCGTCGCATCATCAAATATTCCTGAATCGTCCCACCGGTCTCATCGTGAAATCGCCGCGACGTATGTCCGCGCGAGCAGCCCATCACCGCCGCAATCTCTTCCAACGAACAGCGTTGGTGGTAGTGGGTTTCCAGCCAGCGGATAATGGTCGAGGAGAATGTGTTATGCCCTGTTGCCTGTTCTTGCTGCGGTAACAGACTGATCAACTGCATAATCAAAAAGGCACTGTCGCTGGTACTCCAGCTCGCTTCGCGGGTGAGTTCTTCAAAACGCTGCAATAGCGTCTCAATCACTGGCTGCAGGTCACCGACATCAAACACCCGTGCCTTTTCTCCACGGCCGCACAGCTGACGTAACAGCATGTGCTGACGGGGAAAATCGCGCAGCCACGGTTCCAACAGAACGGGGTTAAAGTGCAGCGTGGTTCGGTGGTACACGTTGCGCTCATCCTGTTCAACGAACACCTTATGTAGCTTCCCCGGTGGGAAGATAAATAATCGTCCGGGTTTCACCGTATATTGCTGGTGTTCCATCAACGCAATCCCCACCCCACGCGACACCGACAGAATTTCCGCACACTGATGCCAATGATAGTAATTGGCCGGCATGTTTTGCATCCGGTTGAAATAAATCGACTTATCGTTGAGATGGATCTGCTCAAGATAGGTGGTGTCTTCCGTACGCCCGGAGGGTGTCATGGCGTGATGCCTCGCATGTTAACAAACTTATATTTTCATCATTGGAATAAAACTTTCGGCCTAAATTACGCCATAAAATTACTTTTAATTACCTACGATGCGTAAAAGTAAGAGCACAATCACATTTGTTGACTGCTGCAACTTCCTATTATTCGTCCGCCATCAACGGTCTGAAACGGGATTTCATAATGCGGACGAAACAACATTACAGTGCGTTAGTACAGCAATGGATAGCGGCGGCTCTCCCCCGCCTCTCTGCCGATTGCACGCGGCTTTATGCCGGCGATACCGCCGCGCAGTATCCGGACGACGTGGCCGGTATGGAGGGGTTTATTCGTCTACTGTGGGGCCTGTTTCCGCTGATGAGCGGCGGTACCACTCCCGCATGGCAGGAGACGTTTCTGACCGGCCTGCGAAATGGCTGTAACCCGCAGCATCCGGGTTATTGGGGCGAGGTTGGTGATAACGATCAGCGCTGCGTGGAAATGGCCGCATTCGGCCTCGGTCTGGCGCTGCAAACGCCGCTGTGGTCGCAGCTAACAAAGACTGAACAGAATAATCTCGTGCGCTGGCTTTCTCAGAGTGCGGACGTGGCGGTGCCGAATAATAACTGGCACTTTTTCCCAGCATTGATTCAGGTTGGCCTGAAGTGCGTCGGGCGTGAATATGATATGGCGGTGATTAATCGCCACCTCGACGCGGTTGAACCCTTCTAGTTGGGAAACGGTTGGTATAGTGACGGCGAAGGCAAGCCGCGCGACTATTATATCTCCAGCGGTTTTCACTTCTACAGCCTGCTCTATAGCCATTTTATGCAGGATGTCGATCCCGAGCGCTGTCTGCGATACCGCCAGCGCGCGCAGCAGTTTGCTAAAGACTATGTTTACTATTTTACCGCTGATGGCGCGGGCATTCCGTTTGGCCGCAGCCTGACCTACCGGTTTGTGCAGGTCGCTTACTGGAGCGCGGTGGCCTTTACCGGCCTGGATGTCTTCACGCCAGGGATAGTGAAAGGGTTGATTTTACGTCACCTCGACGGCTGGCTGGCACAGCCGTTTATCGGCGCTGACGGGCTGTTTAGCATTGGCTACAGCTATCCCAACCTGATTATGGCCGAAGACTACAACAGTCCCGGATCACCCTACTGGGCGCTCAAGGCGATGCTGATTCTGGCGCTACCGGAAGAGAGCGCATTCTGGCAGGCCCAATGCGAGCCGCTGCCGGAGCTTGACGCACGACATCCAGTGCCAGAGGCAGGACAAATCATCGTCCACAGCGCGGAAAACCGCCACGCCTGGATGGTGATGTCGGGCCAATTCGATAAGAATAACTTCGTCAATTTTGAGCAGAAGTATGGCAAGTTCGCCTACTCCAGCCAATTCGGTTTCACCCTTGAACGCGGACGCTACGGCCTAAACCATGCAGCCGTTGACTCAATGCTGCTATTTAGCAACGGGGATGATTACTACCGCGGGCGCCGCGAGTGCGACAGCGTGTCGGTCAGCCATGAATGGGTACGCAGCGAGTGGCGACCATGGCATGACGTCGCCGTGACCAGTTGGCTTATCCCGGTGAAAAACGGGCATATCCGTATCCACCGCGTCACCACGCCGCGTCCGCTGTCCTGCGTCGAAGGAGGCTTTGCGGCCAATCATCATCAGCAAACGCGCCTGACGCTTACCCCTGATGCCGTCACCGTCGAAACAACGCGTGACTATAGCCAGATCGTTAACCTCACCGGCGATCGGCAGGCGCTGCTCGTCACAACACCGCCCAACAGCAATCTGCTGTACGCCGCACCGGCTGATATTCCTTGCTTATCCACGCAGCTTTGCGCCGGAACGCACTGGCTGGCCTGCTACGTCAGCGCCGATCCTGGTGCGCCCCAACGGCTACCGGAACGGCTTTGTTTTACACACGCTACCCAGCAGCTCACCGTGAACGGAACCTCGCTCACTCTCGTATAACCCTGACCTCTGATTGACGGCGGAGACCGCAATGACAACAACAATTCAGTCGACACGCTCGGCATATATAAAGTTAAGTCTCTTTGTTTTTCTGTTTACCTTTACCTGGGCGGCCAGCTTCGGCCTTTACGCCATCTGGCTTGGTGATAAAGCGGGGCTCGACGCCGTGGACATCGGCACCGTATTTGCCGTGAACGGCGTTTTCGCGGTAGTGATCAAGCCGGTTTACGGCTACATCATGGACAAAATTGGCATGAAGAAGCACCTGCTCTATTTTGTCTGCATCGTTTCCGCGCTGATGGCACCGTTCTATATCTGGATCTATCTCCCGCTGCTGCAAACTCATTTCATCAGCGGCATGATCGTCGGCGCGCTGTTCTTTAGCCTCGGCTGGTATGCCGGCGTGGCGGCGGAAGAGTCGTACGTCGATCGCTTTAGTCGCCTCTACAACATGGAATTTGGCCGCATCCGCATGTGGGCGGCTCTCGGCTGGGCCACGGCATCATCGTTCTCCGGATTCTTGTATAACATTTCGCCCAAGATTAACTTTGCCATCAGCAGCATCTCGGCGCTGTGTATGTTCGCCGTACTGCTGACCTTGAAAGTCGACCACTTCGGCAAAGAGGACAACAACGTCCTGTCGAAAGAGAAGATCGTCATTACCGACGTCCTGCATCTGCTGGCTAATCGTAAATTCTGGATGTTCTCGCTGTATATCGCCGGTGTGGCGTGGATGATGTTTATTGCTGAGCAGCAATTTTCACGCTATTTCGTCACCTTCTTTGCCACCAAAGAAGAAGGCAATGCCATGTTTGGCTACATGAGCACCGCGCAGTCTGCCGCCGAATTCTTCGGCATGATGCTGGTTCCCACCATTATTAACCGCATCGGTGCCAAACAGGGGATGCTGCTCACCGGTCTGGTCATCAGCCTCCGCTTGATTATCTCCGGCCTGACCAGCGACCCGCTGATTATCTGCCTGGTGAAACCACTCTACGGCATTGAGATAGCGCTCATTCTGGTCTCGGTCTTCAAATATATCGCCGAGCATTTCGACAAACGCGTCAACGCCACAATGTATCTGCTGGGCTATCAGGCAATGATTTACGTCGGCTCTATCGTCGTCGCGCCACCGGCGGGCTACGCCTATCAAACCATCGGCTTTGAACACACCTATCTGATCATGGGGATCGTTGCGCTCATCTTTACCGGCGTATCGGCCCTCACCTTATCGACCTGCTACAGCCATCGTAAAACTGCGCTGGAGCCGGAAATCAAACAGCAAGCGCTTAATTAAGAAAGGGAAGAGCATCGCATGACGTCTGAGACTATCAACAAAGAACCCCTGGCTTTGCATACCCTGCAGCCGGGAGAGCGGGAAGAGATTGGCCACAAAATCCGCGGGATAATGCCCTCATTACTGAAAGCCATCGACGCTAACGCCGACTATTTCGGTCAGCGTTTCCCGGATGCCGCCTGTAAAAACGGTTTCTATCCGGTCATTGATAACATTGAATGGACCACCAGCTTCTGGACCGGACAACTGTGGCTGGCCTACGAATGGACCGGCGAGGCGCGGTATCGCGCGCTGGCTGAACAGCATATCCATTCTTTCGGTCAGCGGATCATCAACCGCGATCATACCAACCATCACGACCTGGGTTTTCTCTACAGCCTGTCCTGCGTGGCGGGTGAGCGTCTGACCGGTAACCGCGAAGCGGGCTACATTGCTCTGCTCGCTGCCGAAGCGCTGATGGAGCGCTATAACGAGAAAGCGGGAATTATTCAGGCGTGGGGAGAGCTGAATAATCCGGAGCAGCAAGGCCGGATGATAATCGATTGCAACATGAACCTGCCGCTGCTGTACCAGGCGAGTCAGGCCAGCGGCGACCCGCGCTATGCGGCCGCGGCGAAACGGCATATTGAGCAAGCCCGCCGCTATATCGTGCGCGAAGATGGATCCACATTCCATACCTGGTATATGGACGTAGAAACCGGCGCGCCGCGCTTTGGCAATACGCACCAGGGCTTTTCCGATGACTCCTGCTGGGCGCGTGGCCAGGCGTGGGGGGTTTACGGCTTCCTGTTGAACTATCTGCATACCGGCGACAATCGGCTGCTGGAGCTCAGCCAAACGCTGGCAAACTATTATCTTAACCGTCTGCCGGACGATCTGATTTGCTATTGGGATCTGGCGCTCACCTCCTCTGCCAGTGAGCGCGATAGCTCGGCGGCGGCCATCGTCGCCTGCGCGCTGCTGGAACTGGTGAAACATCTTCCGGTAACCCACCCGGATAGAGAAAGCTACGAAACCTTAGCGCTGCGGATGATTGGCAATATGATCGACGGCTACGTCAACCGCGAACATGCGCCTGGGCAGGGGCTACTGGAACACTCGGTTTACTACTTTAAAGGTGATGTCGGCGTTAACGAGTGCTGTAGCTGGGGGGATTACTTCCTGATGGAGGCGATAACCCGCGCCACTCAGAACTGGCGTAGCTACTGGTAATAAAAAGCCCGATAGCGTTGCGCTTATCGGGCTGATTCACTGTGCCGTCATTCCCGGGAGCATTTCGCTTACCCGGGATAGCTTCTGACAGTACGGTTTAGAAGCGGTAATCCACGGCCATAAAGTAGCGGCGACCATCTTCGTTATAGCTATAGTCGTCACGCTTGAGATCTTTATCCCCGAGGTTCAGCACACCAGCGCGCAGCTTGACGTTTTTCGTCGCCTGCCATGCTCCGCCAAGATCCCAGGTGGTATAACCGCCAGGCGTTTTGGCCGTTGCGCTGGTCGCACGCTGCTGGCCGGTATAGCTTGCGGCCAGATAGAACGACCAGTCCTGTACCGGCGTCCAGTCGAGACGACCATTACCGGTATGGAACGGCAGCTCCTGCAGCGGCTTGTTGTCCCCGTTGCTCAAATCACGGCCATCGTTATAAGTGTAGTTCAGCGTCACTTTCCATTCATCGCCAAACGGCACTTTCAGCTCGGATTCAACGCCGCGAATACGCGCTTTGTTGACGTTATAGTAGGCGAATACCGGCACACCGTTTTCAAAACCGACAAAGTTCGGATAGCCCGGCGCCGCGTTCTTATCACGGGTACGGTTGATATTGATCATATCGTCAATATCATTCTGGAAGGTGGTCACGCTTGCCTGAACACCGTCCAGCCAGCCCTCTTCTCCCTGATAGTAGAGACCTACTTCGAAGCTTTCACTGGTTTCCGGTTTCAGATCCGGGCTACCAACGATGCGGCAGCCGCCGCGGCAGGAGTTAGTCGTCCAATCAGGGCTCAGTTGCAGCAGCGATGGCGCTTTAAATGCCGTCGCCCAGCCGCCTTTTACCGTCACCGTGTCAGTGGCGTTATAGACGAGGTAAGCACGCGGGCTCCAGTGATCACCGTAGGTTTCGTGATCATCCATACGGATACCGGTGGTCAGTGCCAGCGGTTCGAAGATCCGCCACTCGTCTTCAACAAACAGCGCATACTGACTGGCGGACGTTTTGCTGCTGGAGCCGCCGGTCAGGTTTACCGGATCCTTAAGCTCATCGTGGCGCCATTCGCCGCCAAAGGTTACCAGTTGGTTAATCACGCCCAGCGGCAGCACGTACTTACCGTCAATGGTATTACTTTCGGAGGTGATTTCGCTGGCGTTGCCTGGGTTCTTGTTAGCCACTTTCTCGCCATAGTACTTCAGCTCGCTGGTGCCAAGATCCCAACGCCCGTTATGGCTTAACGAGTAGTTCTGGCGCTCGAGACGGTTGCGGTCGAGCGAGTCGGATTCGCGGTCCTGGCGGTCAAAGCCATAACCGGCAGTGATGTCGTTGTTCTCATTTGGCGTCCAGGCGAGCTCAACGTTGCCGTCACGGCTGGTGAAGCCTTCGATACGCGGCGTGTCGCCGGTGGCCGTGGTGTTGGAGGTCTGCGGATCGTCCTTTTCGCGTTTCGACAAACTACCAAACGCTTTCATCCCCAGCAGGCCATCAATCAGCGGACCCGAGGTAAAGAACTGGCCGTTCCAGGTATCGCCGCGATCGCGATGCTCCTGAATAGTGCTATCCGCGGTGATGGTCCCAGTCCACTTCGCGCCAATTTTTTTGGTGATGATGTTCACCACGCCACCCAGCGCATCAGAGCCGTACAGCGAGGACATCGGGCCACGCACCACTTCGATACGTTCGATGGCGTCAACCGGGATCCAGTTCAGGTCGAAGTCATTGTGGCGGAAAACGGCGTTGCGGGAATTGACGCGCTTGCCGTCGATAAGAATCAGGGTATAGCTGCTATCGAGGCCACGGATACTGACCCCTTTTCGGTTATCCCCTTCATTGGTGAGCTGTACGCCCGGGACCTCCTTCAGCACGTCTTTCAGATTTTGCACCGGTTTACGCTGCAGATCTTCCTGAGTGATAACGCTAATGCTGGCAGGCGCGTCCTTCACGCTTTGCTCGGTGGCAGCCGCCGTAACGACCATAACTTCATTATCATCTGCCGCGCCGACAGGCAGCGCCAGGGACATTACGGACGCGCACAGCCCGCCCCGAACCAAGGGGTTTAACCTAAACATTCCATATCTCCATGAGGTGAATACTGAATTAAAACAAAGAGGTCTTACTCACACGTGCTACTGCATAGCCGCTGACCGGCAGCCTATTTTTTTGCAGATGTGGCTAGTCCCCTCAGCCTGTTATCCAGTCAGGAGAGGAAGTGGCTTCATCCTTTTGTATGGAGCGTGATGATAAACGTAATGATAACAATTATCAATTAAGGTTATTTAAAGTTATGTCAAGACGTAATCATTCGTGACCAAACCATAAACAGCAGGCATAAAAAAACCTCTCCGCAGAGAGGTTTTGATCGGAATCAGCGCGCCGAATTACTTCTTAAAGCGCTCCGGGAAATGCATTTCGCTATAGCGTACGAAGTGCGTCCCGCGGGTAAACTTGTAGCCAAACCAAATAATCAGGAACAGCGGGATACCGATGTAGGTTGCCGCTACGCCGCCCCAGTCAATGGTGTCAGCCAGGAATGCTTCATAGTTCTGGCCCAACGTAATAATCAGGCACAGGACGAAGGCAAAAATCGGCCCCAGCGGGAAGAACCCTGAACGGTATGGCAGGTTATTAATGTCGTGCCCCTGCATCACATAGCCGCGACGGAAACGATAGTGGCTAATGGCAATCCCCAGCCAGGCAATAAAACCGGTCATCCCGGAGGTGTTCAGCAGCCACAGATAGACCGTCTGGTTTCCAAACATTGACGTCAGGAAGCACAGGCCGGCAATCACGGTCGTCGCGTACAGCGCATTACGTGGCACACCGCCGCGAGACAGTTTGGAGAAGATGCGCGGCGCTTTGCCATCGCAGGCCAGGGTGTAAAGCATGCGGGTAGACGCGTACATCCCGGAGTTACCCGCCGACAGTACCGCCGTCAGAATAACGGCGTTCATCACTGCCGCCGCGGACAGCAGGCCAGCATGCTGGAACACCAGCGTGAACGGGCTTACCGAAATATCTTTCACATCATTGCGCAGCAGACTCGGATCGGTATACGGGATGATCAGGCTGATAATCAGGATAGCGAACACATAGAACAGCAGAATTCGCCAGAATACCTGACGCACCGCGCGCGGAATGTTCTTCTCCGGATCTTCAGATTCACCGGCAGCAATACCAATCAGTTCGGTCCCCTGGAAGGAGAAGCCAACAATCATCGCCACGCCAATCATCGCCGATAACCCGCCGGCAAACGGTGCATCACCGGTCGTCCAGTTGCTCCAGCCAACCGGCTGCGCCCCTTTGAAGATACCGACGATCATCATAATGCCAACGATGATAAAGATAATCACGGTGGCGACTTTAATCAGTGAGAACCAATATTCCGCTTCACCAAAGCCTTTCACGGAGATGTAGTTCAGCAGGAAGATGACGCACAGGAACAGCGCACTCCAGATCCAGCCCGGCGTATCCGGGAACCACCAGTTCATCACCAGCTGTGCCGCCACCAGGTCAACGGCGATGGTCACCGCCCAGTTGTACCAGTAGTTCCAGCCCAGCGCGAAGCCAAAGCCTTCTTCGACGTAGTTCTGACCGTAGGTCGCAAAAGAGCCAGATACCGGCATGTACGCCGCCAGCTCGCCCAGACTGGTCATCAGGAAGTACACCATCAGGCCAATCAGGATATAGGAAAACAGCGCGCCGCCTGGGCCCGCCTGAGAAATCGTTGCACCGGAGGCAACAAACAGACCTGTACCGATGGAACCGCCAATGGCGATCATCGTCAGATGGCGCGCCTTGAGTTCGCGACGTAACGCGGGCGCTTGTGTGGTTTTTGTTTCGGAACCCATGTGAAAATGCTATCCATCCAAAAAATGAGGCGAGATTGTAGCAGACGATTCCGGCATCTCACGGCAGAAATGCGCAGTTATAAGAGAGCTTCATGATCGCTCCCTTATTATAAGTAAAGCATCCATATGTCGTTTCAGGTATTGCAGTAATGCAGGAAACGGCTTAACGCGTTGGAAAGATGTTTTTGGCGATGATGGATCCGCCACAGGGTGCGGCTTAAAGTCGGCAGCGGTATTTTTACTTCAACCAGTGAACCTGCCTCCAGCTGTTCGGCAATCACCCGCCGGGACAAACAGCTGATGCCGAGGTCATGGCGCACCGCATGTTTGATTGCTTCAGAGTTGCCAAGCTCCATCCCCATCTGGAACTGCGGCAGGTGTGAAAGCAGCAGATAGTCAACGATTTCCCGGGTACCCGAGCCTTTTTCACGCAGGATCCACGGCGCCTTCGCCAGCGCATCCAGCGTTACCTCGCCTTGCAGCCAGGCACTGTTTGGCGCGGAGAAGACAACCAGTTCATCCTCAAGCCAGGGTTCAGCAATGATGTCAGCAGAGTGACACGGCCCTTCAATAAGCCCGATATCCACCCGGAAATCCGCCACCGCATTAATCACATCCTGGCTGTTGCCAACGCTCAACTCCAGCGGCAGCGTGGGAAAGTCTTTACGGTAGCGGGCAATCACGCCCGGCAGAATATAGTTGCCGATTGTGCTACTGGCATAAACGCGGATGGCGCCATTATCTTCGCGAAACAGCTGTTCTATCTCACCGGCCTGTTCCAGCAGCGCCAGTGCGCGCGGGTACAGCAACCGCCCGTGCTCATTGACCACCAGCCGCTTTCCGACGCGATCAAACAACTGCACCCCTAGCTGCCCTTCAAGATCTGTTAACGCCGCGCTGACCGCCGATTGCGACAGTGCGAGCATCTGGGATGCTTGGGTGGTCGAGCCGCTTTTCAGCACCTCTGCAAAAACTTCCAACTGCCGCAGCGTGATATGCATAGTTCTTCGGCCCGCCGGAGCCGCCCTTACCAGTTATTACGATTGATTATAAATATATAATCAATTTTATCTTTAAGCCAGCCAGGCGTAACCTTTTAGCCAGAAAAAGGAGAAGGTTATGACACAAGTCACCTTACAGACGCATCATCATCGTAGCATCAAACACTTTATTCCTGGGCTTGCGCTCACCGCAGTTATTACCGGCGCGGCGGTATGGGCTGGCAGCATTCCAGCCATTGCCGGGGCGGGGATGAGCGCGCTGACGCTGGCTATTCTGTTCGGGATGGTCATCGGTAACACGGTATACCCAAAACTATGGCAGTCCTGCGACGGTGGGGTCATCTTCGCCAAGCAGCATCTGCTGCGGTTGGGGATCATTCTGTACGGTTTTCGCCTGACGTTCTCGCAAATTGCTGACGTCGGCGTCAGCGGTATCGTGATTGACGTGCTGACGCTTTCCAGCACCTTCCTGATGGCCTGCTGGCTTGGACAGAAGGTCTTTGGTCTGGACAAGCACACCAGTTGGCTGATTGGTGCCGGTAGCAGTATCTGCGGCGCGGCGGCGATACTGGCAACCGAGCCGGTAGTCAAAGCCGAGGCCAGTAAAGTAACGGTCGCCGTGGCGACGGTGGTTATCTTCGGTACGCTGGCGATATTCCTCTATCCAGCCATGTACCCGCTGGTCGCACACTGGTTTAGCCCGGAAACCTACGGTATCTATATCGGTTCCACCATGCATGAAGTCGCACAGGTGGTGGCGGCAGGCCATGCCATTAGTCCGGAAGCCGAGAATGCGGCAGTCATTGCTAAAATGCTGCGCGTAATGATGCTGGCTCCGTTTTTGCTGATTCTGGCAGCCCGAGTGAAACAGCTAGCCCCGGCTAACGCCGAGCAGAAAAGCAAAATCACCATTCCATGGTTCGCGATTTTGTTTATCGTGGTGGCTATCTTCAACTCGTTCCACCTGCTGCCGCAAAGCGTGGTGCAGATGTTGATTACGCTGGATACCATTTTACTGGCCATGGCCATGGCGGCCCTTGGGGTGACAACCCATATCAGCGCGCTGAAAAAAGCCGGTGCGAAACCACTCTTGATGGCGCTGGTTCTGTTCATCTGGCTGATTGTGGGCGGCGGTGCGATAAACTTCGCTATCCAGACCGTGATGGCATAAACGAGCACGACTCCCCCTCCCTAACCCGCTATACTCTCCCTTTTTGAGTATGGCGGGTTTAACGATATGAAATACATTGGAGCGCACGTAAGCGCCGCAGGCGGTCTGGCTAACGCCGCTATTCGAGCCGCAGAAATCGAAGCGACCGCATTCGCCTTGTTCACCAAAAACCAGCGCCAGTGGCGCGCAGCACCGCTGACCAGCGAAATCATCGACGATTTCAAAGCCGCATGTGAAAAATATCACTACACCTCCGCGCAAATCCTGCCGCACGACAGCTATCTGATTAACCTCGGTCATCCAGTCGAAGAAGCGCTGGAAAAATCCCGCGAAGCCTTTATCGACGAGCTGACACGCTGTCAGCAGCTTGGGCTGACGCTGCTAAACTTCCATCCAGGCAGCCACCTGTTGCAGATTGATGAGGATAAATGCCTGGCGCGAATTGCCGAATCCATCAACATCGCGCTGGCGCAAACCGAAGGGGTAACGGCGGTTATTGAGAATACCGCCGGGCAAGGTAGTAACCTCGGTTTTAAATTCGAGCATCTGGCGGCGATTATCGACGGCGTTGAAGATA
>PPYF01411420.1_pt1 | contig 22435 bp, 10 predicted proteins | sample 1559871 | NCBI WGS metagenome assembly PPYF01 (sample SAMN08240021, study PRJNA423297) | Human gut metagenome, whole genome shotgun sequencing project.
GCCGGGATGTACTCCTGGTAGACGAACTCGCTCTCGGGGGCGGTGGAGAAGAAGTCGTCCTCCTCCGGCTTGACGAAGACATTGTAATCGGGGGCGTAAATCTCCACGCCGTCGCCCTCGCGCCCGAAGATGGGCTTGCGCACCCAGTTGCGCAGGTCGCCGCGATGCCCGGCGTAGGTGGGTACCAGGTTCGGGTGGCCCGGGTACTTATCCCAGAGAGCGGCCAGCAGCAGCTTATTGGACAGGAACATCTTCCAGGCGGGCTCAATCCAGCGCTGCACCGCGCCGTGGTAGGCGAAGAGCAGCTGGTCGTAGCCCGAGTCGCTGTCGGTGGCCAGGTCCTCCCAGGGGTAGAGCTTGAAGAGGTTGCTGATGGGCCGGCCCTCGGCGTCCTTCCAGCTCTTGGTCGGCTCGTCAAAGATGATCTCGTCAATGGGCACGAGGATGGTTTCGATGCCGGCCTGCTGGGCGGCGTAGGCGATGAGCCACAGGTTGTTGTAGTCTTCCCGGTTCTCGTCGATGTCCTCGGGCACGTGGGCAAGGTGCAGGACGGGGCGCTGGCCGCTCGTGAGCTCCGGCGCAAAAATCTGTCGCCAGCGGTCCACGAAGGCCTCGCCGATTTCGCCCCAGTGCGCGTAGCCCTGCATGTCGAGGCGCTGGTCCTTGGCCCAGGTCTTCTGGCAGACGGCCGCCTCCACAATACCGGTGGGGGTGTCGGCGTTGTACTCCAGCAGCTTGAGGGGTTCGCCGGGCACGCCGGAGTAGATGAAGTCGAAGCGTCCGTAGAAGTCGGGGTCGCGGCGGTTCCAGGACTCGACGGCCAGGTTGAAGGCGCCGTGCGGCAGGCCCAGAGTGCCGAAGGCCCCGGAGGCCAGGTAGTCCACGGCGCTCAGGCACATGCGGTGCATTTCTTCGGCCTGGGCTCGGACGGAATTCATCTCTTCCGGGCTGAAGATGTAGGCTGCGTACTCGTTCCAGTAGTGGTCGGGGTCGTCGGGGCCGTCCACGCTGTAGGTGAGGCCTTCTTCGACGATGACCTTCTCCCACTCGGGGCGGCCCAGGGGGAATTCTTCACGGCGCATAGTGGTTTCCTTGCCGGTAGCGGGGGTGATGTACGGGTGCGGATGCGGGAGGGCTTAGCCGCCGGAGCGGCCGCCGCCGGACTTGGAGCCGCCGCCGAAGCCGCCCTTGCTGCCGCTGGACTTGCTGCCCGACTTGTTCGAGCTGGACGAACCCGACTTGCTACCCGACTTGTTGCTGGAGCTGGTGCCCGACTTAGAGGAGTTGGAGGAACCAGAATTGCTACCGCTGCCGCCGTTGCGGCGGGAGTTCGAGACGGTGCCGGTCGTGTTATCGCGCACCGAGGAGGTCTTGCCGGTGTTCTTGGTCGAAGTTTCCTTACCCGACGAAATCGTCGAGGACTTCTTGGCGCTGCGGTAGGAGTCCTCGAATCCACCGCCGCTCGAGGGCACGCCGCTGTACACCGTGCCGTTCGAGGGACGGGTCGTGGAGCCGCCCGAGAGCTTCTCGCCCACGCGCGGAATGTAGTTGCTCGACGCTCCGTTCGAGTTGGCGGCGCTCTGACGGCCCAGGTAGTACCACAGGAAGGCGTTGGAGCCGCTGTGGTGGGTCGTGGTGGAGGAGTTCGAGGTGCCCGAAGAACCGGAAGAACCGGAAGAACCCGAGGAACCCGAGGAGTTCGAGGAATCCGAGCTGGCCGACTCCGAGGGGCTGGCGGTCGTTTCTTGCGCACCTGCCTTCTCACATTCGGAGTCGTCCACGCGCTGACCGGTCGTGGCGTCCTGGCAGACGCGGGCGTACTCATCGCCGGTGGCGAGGAAGGCGTTCTCCTCCTGATGCATGCTGTTGTAGGCGAAGATGCCGCCACCGATGAGCAGCACGCCGGCGCCGGCCACCGCGATCATCTTGGTCACGCCGGGGCGGGTGGCGCCCAGATTCACGGCGTTCTGCGAGGTGGAGCGGGCGGCGCGGCTCGCGAAATCGGCAATGGAGTTAAGGGGGCCTCGCGAGGTCTTGGGCTGATCAACCCGGTGGGTTCCGCCCGGGCGTTGGGGTGCAGAACTCATGCATCTCTCCTTGAAGGTGTCGTGCGGGGGTGTTCTCGCCGGATGCGCGGCCGGCCGGTGAGTACCTGCCGAGGACGGCCTCGGAGGGGGACCACCGGGCCGTTGCACGGGCCGGAAGAGCGAAAACGGCGCTGGTCCGGGGCCTATCCCGGACGCACATCCAGCATAGCAAGGGAGTCTGGGAGTCACCTTGGTTCGGGGAGCCATCTCACGAGGTTTCACGCGTTGTGCCGGTCTCGTTATGCCCGCGTTCCATTCGAGTTTGCCTGTTGTTTGCTTTTCGGCGTTCCGAAGGCTTCGCAGCCTCGTTCGCGTGGTCTGCTCTCTCGCCGCCGCGTGCCCCGGGTGGCTTCGTGTCGGAGGCGCTGTACGAGGAGCAGGTGGCCGACGAGCCGAAGCGCCTGCAGGTGGCCGAGACTCGCTAGACCCGCTAGGTCGGCCAAGTCGGGTGTTCCCGCAGCTCCGCGCGGACGGTTTTGAGGCCGCCGGCACGCTAAGCGACCGTCACCATGTTTACGGCGTCATGTTTACGGCGTATCTCGCTCCCCGCGGTTGCGGGGATTGGGATACGCCGTTTGCATACCCGCAGCGGGGTTCGTCGCATGAATCGCAGACCTAGACAGCAAGCCCATAATTGCAAACCTAGCCCGCGGCCTGTGCTCGGCCTATCGCGGTCCGTTCGCGCGCTACCTGTACGCCCGTCGCGAGCGCGGCAAGCTTCAAGGTGCACGTGAGGGTAAACTTCCCGCTCCCGGCCTTAAAATAGAGAGCATGACTGCAGTAGACCCCTCCCCCGTCCCTTCCGCCGAGGCCGCGCCGGTACGATTGGTGCTCGCCTCCGCATCCCCCGCGCGCCGCAAGCTCCTGGAGGATTCCCGCATCGCCTTTACGGTGCGCGTCTCCTCGGTTGACGAGGACGCCGCGCTCGCCGCCGCCAATGAGCGGGCACGAGCCGAAGGGCGCGAGGGGCTCAGCCCGGCCGAGACCGCTTCCCTCCTGGCGAGCCTCAAGGCCCGAGCGGTTGCCGAGGAGCTGGCCGCCGAGGGCGTGCGCGATGCCCTGGTGCTGGGCTGCGATTCCGTCTTCGAGTTCGAGGGGCGGGCCTACGGCAAGCCGCACACCGCAGAGAACGCCCGCGAGCGCATCACCGCCATGAGCGGGCACCACGGCACGCTCCACACGGGTCACGCGCTCGTGGATCTGCGGGAGTTTGACCCCGAGAAGCATGCGGAGGCGCCCGCCGTTGCCGAGCTGCGCAGTGCCGTCGTGCACTTCGATGAGCTGAGTCCCGCCGAGGTCGAAGCGTACATCGCCACGGGCGAGCCGCTGTGGGTGGCGGGCTCCTTCACCCTGGACGGCTACGGTTCGGCGTTTATCCGCGGTATCGAGGGCGAGTTCCACACGGTGGTTGGGCTGTCCATCCACGCCCTGCGCGAGCTGCTGCGCCGCCGCGGTGTGGCCGTCACGGACCTGTGGCTGCCGCCCGAGGACTAACTCAGCGGACTAGTCCCGAGGACAAAACACCCGCGCGGACGCGCACGCCGGACCGCGCCCCGCACCTCCAACACACGTATTTGAACACTAATCGATATCATGGAACAGTACGATGCGCGATATATTCGCCATTCTTGCCGTTTCTCGATATGCTTTCGGCAGGAGATAAAGGAGAGCTTTAAGTGACTCAGAACCAGGCAGAAGCCGCCAAAAAATTTACCGCGGTCCCCGGCCGACACACCGGCCCGGTCAGCAAGATTCTCATCGCCAACCGCGGCGAAATCGCCGTCCGCGTGATTCGCGCGGCCCGCGACGAGGGCCTGCAGACCGTCGCCGTCTACGCTGATCCCGACCGCGACTCCCTGCACGTGAAGCTGGCCGATGAGGCGTACGCCCTGGGCGGTTCCACCGCGGCGCAGTCCTACCTGGTGATGGATAAGCTCATCGAGGTGGCCATCCGTTCCGGTGCCGACGCCGTGCACCCCGGCTACGGCTTCCTCTCCGAAAACGCGCAGTTCGCTCAGAAGTGCATCGACGCCGGCCTGACCTGGATTGGCCCCTCCCCCCAGTCCATTACCCGGCTGGGCGATAAGGTGGCCGCCCGCCACATCGCCCAGAAAGTGGGCGCTCCCCTGGTTCCGGGTACCAAGGATCCGGTCAAGTCCGCCGACGAGGTTGTTGCCTTCGCCGACGAGCACGGCCTGCCGATTGCCGTGAAGGCCGCCTTCGGTGGCGGTGGCCGCGGCATCAAGGTGGCCCGCGACCGCGAGAGCATCGTCGAGATGTACGAGTCCGCCGTGCGCGAGGCAACCGCGGCGTTCGGTCGCGGCGAGTGCTTCATCGAGCGCTTCCTGGATTCCCCGCGTCACGTTGAGACCCAGTGCCTGGCCGATGCGCACGGCAACGTCGTGGTGGTCTCCACCCGCGACTGCTCCCTGCAGCGCCGCAACCAGAAGCTCGTCGAGGAGGCACCCGCCCCCTACCTGAGCGAAGAGCAGACCAAGCGCCTCTACGAGGCCTCCCGCGCGATTCTGCGCGAGGCCGGCTACCAGGGCGCAGGTACCTGCGAGTTCCTGGTCGGCACTGACGGCACCATCTCCTTCCTCGAGGTCAACACCCGCCTGCAGGTGGAGCACCCCGTCTCCGAGGAAATTTCGGGTCTCGACCTGGTGCGCGAGCAGTTCCGCATCGCCCGCGGCGAGAAGATTGAGGAGAAGGACCCCGTGCTGCGCGGCCACTCCTTCGAGTTCCGCATCAACGGAGAGGACCCGGGCCGCTCCTTCATGCCGGCCCCCGGCACCATCGAGAAGCTGAACGTCCCCACCGGCCCCGGCGTGCGATGGGATTCCGGTTTCGTGGCCGGCGACGTCATCGGCGGCAACTTCGACTCCATGCTGGCCAAGCTGATTGTGACCGGCGCGGATCGCGAGCAGGCCCTGCAGCGTGCCCGCCGCGCCCTGTCCGAGCTGAGCATCGAGGGCATGCCCACCGTCGTCCCGTTCCACCGCGTGGTTCTGGAGGACCCGGCGTTCGTTCCGGCCGAGGGTGAGGACTTCAAGGTGCACACCCGCTGGATTGAGACCGAGTTCAACAACACGATTCCCATGTACGATGGCGCCCCCGGTAGCGTGGATTCCGATGAAGATGAGCGCACCACCGTGGTGGTTGAGGTCAACGGCAAGCGCATGGAGGTGTCCCTGCCCGAGATGGGCGGCGCCGCCAAGCCCGCCGCCAAGCCGGCTTCGAAGAGCCGCAAGTCCCGCTCCTCCCGCGCATCAGCGAAGGCCGGCGGCGACGAGCTGACCAGCCCCATGCAGGGCACCATCGTGAAGGTGGCCGTCTCCGACGGAGATACCGTGGCCGAGGGTGACCTCGTTCTGGTCCTGGAGGCCATGAAGATGGAGCAGCCCATTACCGCGCACAAGGCCGGTAAGGTTTCGGGTCTGTCGGCTAAGCCGGGCGACACCGTCACCTCCGGTGCGGTCCTGGCGACCATCAAGTAGCGACCATCAAGTAGCGTTTGCGAAGCATCCCCGTAGCGAGTTCCTCTCGCGGCGGGGATGCTTGCGTATTGGCTCATCACGCGCGCGGTGCGGCGGCCCCCGTTCCTCCACCGAGGATTATCCGGGGATGCGCCGCCCCTAAAAATTACCGTTCGGAGGGCCGCCGTCCAGATAGTGACGGGGCCTGCGCTAACTTTTCTGAACGGTTTATAATAATGCACTTTAGGGGAACCTTTCGTTCCGAACCCGCACACCCGGTTCAATTCCTCCGGCCTCACGCCGCGGCACTATCCCCGCCGCCTAGCACGCCGAGAGCTGCGTCACCGACGCCACGGGTTCCCTTTTGTACGCACAGTCAGTCCATCCTCGGGAGCATCTCTCATGAGCACCACCGTATCCGGCACCAGGGCCTCCGCCGCGCCGGTCGAGAACACGACGCCTCGCAGCCGCGTGATTCTCGCATCGCTCATTGGTACCACCATTGAGTTCTACGATTTCTATATCTACGCCACCGCCGCCGTGGCCGTCTTCCCCGTGCTGTTCTTCCCCGCGAAGGACGCCACGACCGAGCTGCTGGCCTCCTTCGCAACCTTCGGTGTCGCCTTCGTCGCGCGTCCCCTCGGTTCCATTATTTTTGGCCACTTCGGCGACAAGATTGGTCGTAAGGCAACCCTCGTCGGTGCGCTGCTCACCATGGGTATAGCGACCTTCATCATCGGCCTGCTGCCCACCTACCACCAGATTGGTCTCTGGGCACCGACCATGCTGACCATCATGCGCTTCTGCCAGGGCCTTGGCCTGGGCGGCGAATGGTCCGGCGCGGCTCTGCTCGCCAGCGAGTACGCGAAGGAGGGTAAGCGCGCCCGCGCCGCCATGTGGCCCCAGCTGGGTGCCCCCATCGGCTTCGTTCTCGCCAACGGCTTCATGCTGATTCTGACCAGCTTCATCGCTTTTAACTCCACCACCGACGCGAAGAACCTCGAGCACCCCTTCCTCGTCTGGGGTTGGCGTATCCCGTTCCTGCTCTCCATCGTGATGGTCGCCGTCGGCCTCTACGTGCGTTTCCGCTTGGAGGAGACCCCCGTCTTTGCCAAGGCTGCCGCCAACAACGAGAAGGTTAAGACCCCGCTCGTCGAGGCGTTCAAGGTTGCCTGGTGGCCCATGATTCAGGGTACCTTCATCATGGTTGCCTGCTACGTGCTGTTCTACCTGATGACCGCGTGGGTTCTCTCCTACGGTATCGCCAAGGCAGAGAAGGGTGGTCTGGCCATTCCGTACCACGAGTTCCTCATCATTCAGCTGGTCTCGATTATCGGCTTCGCCATCTTCATCCCGATCTCGGGTTGGCTGGCTGATAAGTACGGCCGCCGCACCCAGCAGCTGTGGACCACCATCGCCATGGCAGTCTTCGGCCTGTGCTTCGGCCCGCTCATCTCCCCCGCCGTCGTCGGCACCGGTGCGAACGTGGACACCGTCGCCGTGACTGTCTTCATCTTCATCGGCATGTGCCTGATGGGTCTGTCCTTCGGTTCCATGTCGGCCTACCTGCCGGAGCTGTACCCCACCAACGTGCGCTACACCGCCAGCGGTATCGCCTACAACGTGGCCTCCATCCTCGGTGCGGCTCTGACCCCGTTCGTGGCGGTTTGGCTGAACTCCTCCTTCGGCGTGGCCGCTGTGGGTGGCTACCTGGCCTTCGCCTCGATTCTGAGCGTCGTCTTCATCCTGCTCACTCACGAAACCCGTGACGTGGACATGAACGCTGTCAGCACCAAGAAGTAAAGTTCTACGAAGTAGCCGGACGCAATAAGCGGTGGGGCCGCCTTCCATATCTCATGGAAGGCGGCCCCACCGCTTTTGTGTCTGTTCCCGGATGCGGTTAGAACTTACCGCGGGTATGCAGCTTGCGTGCCGCCTCGGCAATCGAGCCGGACAGCGAGGGGTACACCGTGAAGGTCTCGGCCAGATCGTCCACCGTGAGCTTCTTCTCCACGGCCAGGGCGATCGGGTAAATCAGCTCGGAGGCGCGCTGGCCCACGACCACGCCGCCGATGACGGTACCCGAGTGGCGGCGGGCGAAAACCTTCACGAAGCCGTCACGCATTGCCATCATCTTGGCGCGGGGGTTGGTGCTCAGCTGCAGGGTCACGGCCTCGCCGCGGTAGGAGCCCTCGTGCAGGTCGTTCTCGCTGATGCCGACGGTCGCGATTTCGGGCGAGGTGAAGATGTTCGCCGCGACCTTGTCGGTGCGCAGGGGGCGCACGGCGTCACCCAGGATATGCGCCATCGCGATGCGGCCCTGCATGGCGGCCACGGAGGCCAGCGGGTACACGCCCGTGCAGTCGCCGGCCGCGTAGATATTGTTCACGCTCGTGCGGGACACGCCGTCCACCGTAATGTGGCCGCTCGGGGCGTGCTCCACGCCCGCCGCGTCCAGGCCCAAATCTTCGGTGTTGGGAATCGAACCGATAGCCACGAGGCAGTGCGTGCCCGAGACCTTGCGGCCGTCCGAGAGGGTCACGATCACGCCGGAGCCGTCCTCGGTGCGCTCCACTGCGGAGGCGCGGGAGCGGGGCATGACGCGCACGCCGCGACGCTCGAAGACGTCTTCCAGCACGCGGGCGGCGTCCTCGTCCTCGCCGGGAAGCACGCGGTCGCGGGAGGATACCAGGGTCACCTTCGAGCCCAGACCGTTATAGGCCGAGGCGAACTCGGCGCCGGTCACGCCCGAACCGATCACGATGAGCTCCTCGGGCACCTCGCTGAGGTTGTACAGCTGGGTCCAGGTCAGGATGCGCTCGCCGTCGGGCATGCCCGTGGGCATCTCGCGCGGATGCGTGCCCACCGAAAGCAGCACGAAGTCGGCGTGTAGCGGGTAGACGAGGCCGGCCTCGTCGGTCACCTGCACCGTGTGGCGGTCCAGGAGCTTGCCGGTGCCGTGAATAATCTTCACGCCCGCCGAGGCCAGGGCGCGTTTGATGTCTGCAGACTGCTGCTGAGCCAGGTCGCGCACTCGGCGGTTCACGCGGTCCATGTCTACCCGAAGCTGCGGGGCCTTGCCCTTGGTATTCTCAATGCCCAGGCTTCCGGCTTCGGAAAAGCGGGTCATCATATCCGCCGTGGCGATAAGCGTCTTGGAGGGCACGACGTCCGTTAGCACGGCCGAGCCGCCGATGGCCTTGCGCTCGATAAGCGTCACGTCTGCCTGCGAGGATGCGGCCACCATCGCGGCCTCGTAGCCGCCGGGTCCGCCGCCAATAATTACAATGCGCTGGGATGCGTAGTTCACCGTTGAAGTCATGCCTTAATTGTGAGCTATGCCGCCTGCGCGGGGCAAACGCACTCGCCGTGCAGATGTGCCATATTATGACACTCCGCACGGCAAGCTTCATCCACGGCGAGTTTCCCCCGAGGGCACGAGTCGTGCGGGCCGGGTGCTCCCCCGGCCCGCTGCTTCCCTACCTCGCTATTGCTCAACCCTGTTACTCTTCGAGGGCCTGCGGCTTCTCGGCATAAATCGAGTTAATGAACTTCTCAGCCCACTGCAGCATCGCGCCGTCCACCAGGTCCTTGCCGCCCACCGGCATGGTCTTCGGGCGGGGAACCAGGGTCAGCCAGGTGTCCATGCCCTTCGGCTGGGCGTGCGTGGAGCCGGGGTATACGCGCTTCAGGCGCATCTGGCGTGACTCCGGCAGGGGCTGGGCGCTCACCACGCGCACCTTCGGCCCCAGCACCACCATCTCGTGAATACCGGCGGCGCGGGCGTGCATCCTCAGCGTGGCCACGGCCAGCAGGTTCTCCACGGCCTCGAGCAGCTCACCGTAGCGGTCGGCCAGCTCCTCGCGGGCCTCCGCAATCTTCTCTTCGGTGTCGGCCGCCGCGATCTGGCGGTAGGCCTGCAGACGCAGGCGCTCCGAGTCAATGTAGGTGTGCGGGATATGCGCGTTGACGGGCAGGTCGATCTTCGTCTCGACCTCGCGCTCCTCCTTCTCGCCGCGGTAGTTCGCCACGGCCTCACCAACCAGGCGCAGGTATAGGTCAAAGCCCACGCCCGCGATGTGACCGGACTGCTCGCCGCCGAGCAGGTTGCCGGCACCGCGAATCTCCAGGTCCTTCATGGCCAGCTGCAGGCCCGCGCCGAGCTCGTTGTGGGTCGCCACGGCCTTCAGACGCTCGTGGGCAATCTCGCCGAGAGTCTTGTCCACCGGGTACAGGAAGTACGCGTAGGCGCGCTCGCGTCCACGACCCACGCGTCCGCGCAACTGGTGCAGCTGGCTCAGACCGTAGTTCTGGGCGTTGTCCACGATGAGCGTGTTCGCGTTCGAGATGTCCAGGCCGGTCTCCACGATGGTCGTGCACACCAGCACATCGAAGCGGCGCTCCCAGAAGTCCACGATAATCTGCTCCAGGCGCGACTCGCTCATGCGGCCGTGCGCGGTGGCGATGCGCGCCTCCGGCACGAGCTTACCGATTTCGGCGGCCACGTTGTCGATATCGGCCACGCGGTTGTGCACGAAGAACACCTGACCCTCGCGCATGAGCTCGCGGCGAATCGCGGCGGTAATCTGGCTGTCGGTGCGCGGGCCGACGAAGGTGAGCACGGGGTGCCGTTCCTCGGGGGCGGTGGCCAGCGTCGAGGTTTCGCGAATACCGGTCAGCGACATTTCGAGGGTGCGCGGGATCGGGGTTGCGCTCATGGCCAGCACGTCCACATTGGTGCGCATCTGCTTGAGCTTTTCCTTGTGCTCCACGCCGAAGCGCTGCTCCTCGTCAATGATGACCAGGCCCAAATCCTTGAAAACGATGCTCTCCGAGAGGATGCGGTGGGTACCGATCACCACGTCCACCGCGCCGGAGGCGATTTCCTCGGTAATCTGGCGGGTTTCCTTGGCCTTCTGGAAGCGGGAGAGCACGCGAATCTTCACGGGGAAGCCCGAGAAACGCTCGCTGAAGGTTTCGTAGTGCTGCTGGGCGAGCAGGGTCGTGGGCACGAGCACGGCAACCTGCTTGCCGTCCTGCACGGCCTTGAATGCGGCGCGCACGGCAACCTCGGTTTTGCCGAACCCCACGTCGCCCGAGATGAGACGGTCCATGGGGATTTCCTTCTCCATGTCCTCCTTCACCTCGTGGATGGCGGTGAGCTGGTCGGGGGTCTCGTTGTAGGGGAAGGACTCTTCGAGTTCGCGCTGCCAGGGGGTGTCAGGGGCGAAGGCATGGCCTCGCGAAGCCTGGCGCGCCGAGTAGAGTTTCACCAGGTCGGCGGCGATTTCCTTGACGGCCTTGCGAGCGCGGGACTTAGTCTTGGCCCAGTCGCTGCCACCCATCTTCGACAGGGAGGGGTTCTCGCCACCCACGTAGTTGGAGATGAGGTCCAGCTGGTCCGAGGGCACGAAGAGTCGGTCGGGTGCGCCGCCGCGCTTGGAGGGGGCGTACTCGATGACCAGGTATTCCTTCATGGGCTGCACGCCGTTGACGGGTGCGGCGCCGGCCACCGGGCGGGAGGTCATCTCGACGAAGCGGCCTATGCCGTGGCGCTCGTGCACCACGTAGTCGCCGGGGTTCAGGGCGAGCGGGTCGACGGCGTTGCGGCGGCGGCGCGTCTTAAACTTCTGGCCCGATGCGGAGCGCGGCGCGTAGGTGCCGCGGCGGCCGAGCAGTTCGGCCTCGGTGAAGACGGCGAGCTTAGCGTCCTCGAACAGGAAGCCCGCGGATGCGGGTGCCTCGCACACCTCGACGATGCCGTGCTCGAGGTCCCCGGCGGGGTCCTCCTCGAGGCTTACTCGGCGTGCGGCGGGCACGGAGGCGGCCCCCTCCTCCCCGGAGTGGAGCAGAGCGATGAGCCGGTCGGTCGAGCCGCGGCCGTTGGTGAGGGCGAGGACGGTCCACTGCTGCTGGATGAGGTCGCCGAGGCTTTCGAGCATCCGGTGCACGGAGCCGTTGAAGGCGGTGGCGGGCCGGACGGTTAGGGTGTAGGTGTCGATGCCCTCCTCGATGGCGTCGGCCAGGGCCCCGTTCTGCAGGTTTTCGACGGATTCGATGGCCTCGGCGGCGTCTTCGAGCAGGCTGTCGTCGGTGGTGAGCTCGGTGATGTCCCACCAGCTCAGGTGGGCGGCGAGGGCCTCGGCACGGGTGCTGTCGATAGTGCGGAATCCGCTGTCGCTCAGGCGCAGCTGGCCCAGGTCGATGGGCGAGACCGCGTCAGCCTCGGCGGCGGTGTCCCAGGCGGCGGCGAGGAATTCCTCGTTGGTGGCGACGAGGTCTTCGGCGCGGGCGCGCACTCGCTCGGGTTCGACGCTGACCACCAGGGATCCGGCGGGTAGTAGCGCGGTGAGGGTGGTCATGGAGTCGACGAGCAGGGGCGTGAGCGATTCCATGCCCTCAACGTAGATGCCGCCGGCAATCTTTTCGAGCATGGATGCGGCAGCCGGGTAGTCGGCCTTCAGGCGCGCGGCGCGGCTCATAACCTCGGGGGTGATGAGTAGCTCGCGGCAGGGCAGCAGGGTGAGTTCGGTGAGCTCTCCTCCCCCGCTGAGAGTGCGCTGGTCGGCCACGGAAAAGTGGCGCATCTCGTCGAGCTCGTCACCGAAGAATTCGAGGCGCACGGGGGTGGTGGCGGTGGGCGGGAAGACGTCGATGATGCCGCCGCGCACCGCGTACTCGCCGCGCTTGGCGACCAGATCCACGCGGGAGTAGGCGGCGTTGTTCAGGCCGCGCACCACGTCCTTGAAGGGGTATTCCTCGCCGCGGACCAGGTGCACGGGTTCGAGCTTTTCGATGCCGGAGACGATGGGCTGGATGACGGCGCGCACGGGGGCGACCACGATGCGGGGGCGGCTCGCGGCGGGCCCGGTGATGGCTCGTAGCACCTGCAGGCGGCGGCCGATGGTGTCGGATCGGGGCGAGAGGCGCTCGTGCGGCAGGGTTTCCCAGGCCGGCATCATGGCAATGTCTTCTGCGGGCAGGTAGGAGCGCAGGGCGTGGGCCAGGTCTTCGGCCTGGCGGTCGGTGGGGGCAATGACGAGGCTGAGCGCCTCCGGAGTGCCTTCGCGCACCGCGGTGGAGAGGTCGGCCAGCAGGGCCGCGTGGGTTCCGGCGACGGCCCCGATGAGGGTGCGGGCGCTACGCTCGGCGGCGGGTACGGCGGCCGCGGCGCGGATGGCAGCCCAGCGTTCCTGCCGGTTGAGCAGCTTCAGGAGGGGGTACAGCGGTGCGGCGGGGCTCTTCTGTGTCGCGCGGGTGGGGCTCAAGGCTTCTCCTGAATCGTGGTGTGTACGGTACGAGCTGAGTGAGTGGGACGAGTCGAACGGGAGGTATTCCCGCTCTTCCCGCCGCTCGTGTGAACAGCTTTTTTATTCTAGAGCGGCTCCACCCTGCGCGGGTATTTCGCTTTCTTCGTTTCGCAGGGCGGCGAATATTTCTTAAATATTCTGCGTGTCAGTTTCTTATATTTCGAGGGTGCCCGGTCTGCGTGATTTTTGAAGTCTTTCTCTCTCCTCAACATTTAGGGCACAAATCACATTTTTCCGGTATGCGCGCAGAGCCTCCGGGCCCCGAATTCTCAGCTTCATCCTGTACGCTAGTCAATACACCGACGAGAGCACTCTCACGCATTCTTCCGAAACGAAGTGTTTTAAAGAATTACCACCTTTTATATGCATTTCGTGATGCGCTGTGCTTCTTTGAGGTATCAATATCACCGTTTCTTTCGATGTTTCTTCCGGAACGTCGCATCAGAAAGACACATATGACAACCACATACACACAGCGTCCCGACGCCGCGCCCCGCAAGCGGGCGGCGAAAAAGTGGGCCGCATTCGCACTCGCTATGGGCACCGCGTTTGCCGCGGCGCCTTTGATTCCCTCTACGCCCGCCTCCGCCGCGATCGGAACCCACGATGGCTCCAGCAGCGATAAGGCGGCTGCTTCATGTTACGAGGTCAAGCAGGTCAACCCCTCGGCCTCTTCTGGCACCTACTGGCTGTACACCCCGGCCATGAGCGGTCCCGCGCAGTTCTACTGCGATCAGGAGACCGACGGCGGCGGCTGGGTCATGGTTGGCCGCGGCCGAGAGGGCTGGACCGAGTCCTACAACGGCACGGGCGACCCGAACCAGCTGCACCAGAACCCGACCGGACCGGCCGCGTTCACCCCGGTCCAGCTCTCGGGCACCACCGTGGATGCCCTGCTGAACGGTATTAAGCCGCAGGACCTCCCCGACGGCATGCGTCTGCACCGTGCGCACAATGCGAAGGGCACCCAGTGGCAGGACGTGTACGTTCAGCGCCCCCAGACGGATCAGTGGACCTGGGCCATGAGCTACGCCCAGCGCTGGGGTACCGTGCGCTTCTCGGGCGCGGGCATTAACCGCACCGCCCGCATGGGCCTTTCCGCCTCGCAGATGGCGCCGGGCATCACGACCAGCTCCGTGAAGTTCTTCGCGAACCCGAACCAGGGTTACCAGATTGGTTTTGCGTACGGTGCGCTGGTGAACTTCGGTAGCGAAAACCCGGATTCGTACATCTACCAGAAGCGCGGTTCGGCCGGTTACTCCATCCCCTTCACCCAGGTGTTCCTGCGCCCGAAGCTGACGCAGAACGACCTGCACTTCTCCTCGATCGGTTCGGGTTCCGCGGCAAGTAACCGTCGCGCCCTGCCCAATAGCTACACGATGCCCGTGCGTTGGCGTACGAGCGAGCAGACCGGTACCGGCAAGAAGAACGAGATGAACACCTACGTTCAGGCCATCACCCAGGTGGGCGATACGGTCTTCACCGGCGGCGACTTCAAGTACGTCGAGTCGGCCGGTGGCGAGCGCGTGAACCAGTCCTTCCTGGCCGGTTACAACGTGGATTCGGGCGAGCTGGTTCGTTCCTTCCGCCCGACCTTCAACGGTCAGATTAAGGCGCTTGAGGCCCTGCCGAATAACCGCCTGGCGGTTGGTGGCGAGTTCACCGAGGTCAACGGCGAGAAGGTCAACCACTTCGTGATTCTGGATGCGACCACCGGCCAGATTGACCGTACCTGGGATGTTCAGGTTCAGCGCCGTAACGGCGATGCGGCTCAGGTGAAGACCCTGCTGGTGCAGGACGGTTACCTCTACATCGGCGGTAACTTCACCCATGTTAAGGGCAACACTTCTAAGGCTTACGCATATTCACGTGGTGCCGCTCGTATTAAGCTTTCCAACGGTGCGGTGGACTGGAATTGGCGCCCGAACTTCAACGGCACGGTCAATGGCATTACCGCCGCTTCCGATAATTCGACGGTTCACGCCGCCGGTTACTTTACCGAGCTGAACAATCAGCGCGCTTTCCGCCTGGCCGCATTGAAGGGCTCCGACGCTTCGAACATTAAGTGGGAGTGGGAACCCTCGCTGAAGCTGAACATTACTGACCGCATTGTGTACGCGTTCCAGTTCGATGTTCAGGATGCCGGCTCGACCGTGTGGACCGGCGGTGCCGACCACCTGATCGCTAACTACTCGAAGAACGGTTACGGCCGTATTTCTTCGTCCATCTCTAAGTACGGCGGCGACTGGCAGGACCTGCACCTGAGCGGTAACACGATTTACGGTGCTTGCCACTGCGGCGACGTCCTCTTCGAGGGCTCGACCGGCTACCACACGTACTGGAAGGAATCGAAGGCCGTTCACCGCATGCGTCTGGTGGCCGCTTTCGATAAGGACAGCGGCGAGGTCATCGGCGAGTTCAGCCCGGTGCTCAAGGGCGCCAGCGGCTACGGCGTGTGGGAGTCCTTCGTGGATTCGCGCGGCAACCTGTGGGTGGGCGGCGACATTAACCGCTCGCTGGGTGCTAACGGTGAGCAGCGTACCGTGGGCTTTGCCCGCTTCGCGGCTCGCGACGTGACTCCCCCGGCTACTCCCTCGAACCTCTCGGCCCGTCGAGATGGTTCGACCGATAAGCTCTCGTGGTCCGGAGTTCGTGAGGGCGGCGTGCGCTACCAGGTGCTGCGCGATGACCGCGTGATTGCCACGGTGAGCGGCACCAGCTACGAGGTGGAGCACACCGACGGCGCCCGCTACTACGTGCGCGCAATCGATGGTTCCGAGAATTACTCGGCCTCTACGGGGGCGGTTCAGGCCTAGCACCCCCGTCGCGGGCTGAATGAGCCCGCGTCTTTCCCGGCTGTCGCCTGCGAGAGGTTCCCCGCGGAACTCTCGCAGGCGGCGGCGCACCCGGGGTATCGCTACCCCCCTGGTTTTGGTTCTTTCCGAGCTTGACGCGGCCCGCAGGGTTCGCATCGGCGGTCAGATCCGTTCCGCATCTTCTTAGCGGCCGCTCCGGCGACGTCAGGTGATGCGGTTGAACGCGTTCAGGGGCAGCCGGCGGGTCACCCGCCGACAGGTTCTGAACGTATTCATTCAATTTCCGATAACTACACTCACTGATTCCGATGGTGGACACGCTGTTAGCTCGGGTTGAGCGGCTTTCTTGAAGGCGCTCGCAGCACCGATGCGCAAGAGAGCCGAGCATGAGAAACGCGCCCGCTACCGGTTGAGGTCTCTGAGGAGAGACAATGAATTTTCTTCCGTTGATGCGTCGGGGGCGTTCTCGTTCCCTGACCTCCGGCGGCGACGCCGTTCCCCCCAGTTCTGACGTAGCGTCCCGTTCGAGGTCCCGGGCTTGGGGCGCCGCGGTGGCTTCCGCCGCGATGGTGGTTGCTTCGCTGGGCCCGATTGCTTCGGGTGCGCAGGCCGCCGATGCCGGCTACTATGATGGTTCCTCGAGCGAGCGAGCCGCGGCCAGCTGCTGGGAGGTTAAGCAGAACAAGTCGAACGCCAAGAGCGGCGCATACTGGCTGTACACCCCGCAGATGAGTGCCCCGGAGCAGTTCTACTGCGATCAGGAGACCGACGGCGGCGGCTGGGTCATGATTGGTCGAGGCCGTGAGAGCTGGACCGAGAACTACAACGGTCGCGGCGATGCCAAGCAGCTGTACCAGAACCCCACCGGTTTTGACGCGGTGCAGTTGCCGGGTCAGACGGTAAACGCGCTGCTGAACGGTACCCGTCCGCAGGATCTGCCCGACGGCGTACGCTTCCACCGCGCCATGAACGTGAACGGTACCGCGTGGCAGGATTTCAAGGCGACGCGTGCTGCAAGCACCGAGTGGTCCTGGACCTTCCGCGCAACGATGTACTGGTCGAACATTTCGATTACTCATCCGCGACAGTACCGTGGCTACAACTACTACAGTCAGGATAAGACTGAGGGCAATATCTTCCGTTACGGCTATTCGGACGATTACCGTTCCCTGTACTTCGCGGAGAAGCCCTCGCAGGGTTACAAGCTGGGCTTTACCTACGGCCCGAACGCTAGGATTACGGGTTGGTTCCAGAATTACCTGCTGAACAGGACTTCTTCGTATATCTACCGTCCGGCGAACGACCATTCCACGCCCCTGGTCTTTACCCAGATTTTCCTGCGCCCGAAGCTGACGCAGAACGATCTGGCGGCTAAGGGTCTGCACGACTACGGCCAGCAGGGTGCCGAGGCAAGCAACCGCCGCGCACTACCCAATAGCTACTCCGAGAAGTGGAAGTGGCGTACGAGTAAGACGACCGGTACCGGCAAGAACGGTGAGATGAACACCCAGGTTGAGGCCATTACCGAGGTGGGCGGCGCGGTCTTCACCGGCGGCGACTTTGCCTACGTCGAATCGGCCAGCGGCGAGAAGGTCGACCAGGCTTTCCTCGCGGCTTACGAGGTGGGTACCGGCGAGTTGCGCCGTTCCTTCCGCCCGAGCATCAACGGTCAGGTGAAGTCGGTTGAGGCGCTTCCGAATGGCCTGTTGGCCGTGGGCGGCACCTTCGACACGGTGAACGGTGAGAACCACAACGGCTTCGTGCTGCTAGATCCGAAGACCGGTCAGGTGGCGAAGCAGTGGGATATTCACGTTCAGAGCCGCATCTCTTCCCTGCCGGTGCAGGTGAAGACCCTGCACGTCCGCGACGGGTACCTGTACCTCGGTGGTTCCTTCACGCACCTGAAGGGTAACACCTCCCCCACGTATGCCTACTCGAGGAACCTGGCCCGCATCAAACTGAGCAACGGTGAGGTGGACTGGAACTGGCGTCCGGTCTTCAACGGCACGGTGAACGGTGTGAGCGCTTCCGAGGGCAACAGCCACGTGTACGTGGCCGGCTACTTCACGCAGCTTAACGGCGGTGAGGCGTTCCGCATCGCCAACATCACCAATCCCCGCCAGAGCGGCGGCGACTGGACCCACGAGCCCTCGTACGTTCCTTCCAGCGCCCAGACCTGGGACCTGAAGAACGAGCGTAAGATGTGGGGCTTCCAGTTCGACGTTCAGGACGCCGGATCCTCCGTCTGGCTGGGCGGTACCGAGCACATGATTAGCCGCTACGATAAGTCGAGCATGCAGCGTACCTACAGCGCGATTACTCGCGATGGCGGCGACTTCCAGGATCTGCATCTGAGCGGTAAGACTATCTACGGTGCCTGCCACTGCGGTGACTTCATCTACCAGGGCGCAACCAAGATTGATGCGGAGTGGAAGAACGCTACGGATGCCCAGACGATTCGTTTGGTCGCGGCCTTCGATAAGGACACCGGCCAGGTGCTGCCGGAGTGGGCCCCGATTATGAACGGCGCGCACGGCTACGGCGTGTGGGAGTCCTTCGTGGATTCGACCGGTACCCTGTGGGTCGGTGGCGACATCAGCAAGTCTCTGGGTGCTAACGGCGTGCAGGAAACCGTGGGCTTCGCTCGCTACGCTGCTCGCGACGTGACTCCCCCGGAGACCCCGCAGAACCTGCAGGTGAAGCATAACGGTGCGAAGGATCAGCTGAGCTGGTCCGCTGTGCCGGAGAAGCGAGTGACCTACCAGGTGTTGCGCGATGACCGTCCGATTGCGACGGTGACGGACACGCACTACTCGGTTGATCATCGCGATGGCGCCAAGTATTACGTGCGTGCGGTGGATACCTCGGGCAATTATTCCGCGAGTACCCAGGCCGTGCGGGCAGCATAACCCCTTTTCAGAGCGGATATCGAGTAATATAACGTTTAATTCAACGTGATATTCGCCCTAATGCCCCGGGTTAGTTTTACAACTCACCCGGGGCATTTTGCACATAGTGTATGCATTTCCCTCGGATGCGTCATAGTTTTCTCACCTAAAGATATACATTTCCTTCATATGCAGGTTTATACCCAGCAATACCTGTTCTTTATTCTCAAATGTTATGAAAATGCAATCTTTAAAGTCCGGGTATTTTCCCAGCTTGGCGTGATAGCCTTTAGGGGCCGATCCTTCGGGCGCGGTATTATCCTTCCGGAATATTGACCGTCTCACTCCAACCACCTAAGAGGCTTCCCATGTCCAACCTTTTCTCTGCGGGTTCTTCAAAAGCCCGTCGCCTCGGCGCTCTGAGCACCCTCGCGGTGTCTGCGCTTCTGCTCAGCGCCTGCGCTTCCGAGAACTCCACCGCGCAGAGCTCTTCGTCGGCCACGCCCTCGGCGAGCGCTTCCACCAGCGCCTCCGCAGCTTCGTCTTCCTCGGCTACCGACGCGCAGGCTTCGGCCTCGTCCAGCCGCATCCCCGATCAGGGTTCCTCGGAGGCTAACCCCTCCGCAAGCACTGAGGCCACCTCCTCTGACGGCCAGAAGCTGGAGGAGATTTACACCGGCTCTGAAGACATGAAGAAGGCCTCTCCGGTGCCCACCGATAATGCCGAGGTCAAGAAGACCACCGAGCTCGTAAACTCCTACGAGGACATCCTCTCCAAGGTTAAGCCGGCTCCCTCCGCCGCGGCTTCGCAGGAGGCAACTAGCGAGCCCACCAGCGATGAAGACGCTCAGGCGCAGAACACGGAGAAGGCTCGCGCGGTCCTCGATGAGGACACGATTCGTGCCATCGAAAACATTGCCGTGGATTCCGCCGCCTCCGAGTTTGCGGTGCAGGCCTCCGAATACGCTTTGGCCGGTTGGCACTATGAGGGTTCCTCCACCGTGGTGGGCACGCCCCGCATGGCCGATACCGAGTACAAGGGTCAGCCCGCACGCCTGCTGGAAGTGTGCATGGACTCTTCCTCGGTCAAGATTTACGATGAGAACAATCAGCCCGTCAAGGATGATAGTTCTCCCAAGCGTTCACTCAATATCTATACCCTCGTTCAGGTTAACGGTCAGTGGAAGATTGCAACCCACGATTTCCCGAATAACCCTGATTGCTAGGGACTAATTAAGGTGCCGGTCTGCGCGGTTTAGTTCGGGCCGGTCTCACCCACAACGCATTAATGATGCTGCGTTTTCGTACAATTTTTGGCATTCACCTGGAGATATTATGAAAGCCCTTTTTGAGATAACGGGGTCCGGCTTTTCTCGTTCCGCAATAACTCGTTCGACTCTGTGCCTCAGCATTGCAACCGCGTTGGCAATGCCCGCCGCTCTTCCCACACTGACACCGGGTGCCGCGGTCGAGAAGACCGCCGAGCAGACGAACGTTCAGAAAGATTCGTCCTTCTACAACGGCACCACCTCCGAGCGTGCCGCTGCCAGCTGTTGGGAGGCTAAGCAGGCCAACCCCGAGGCAAAGAGCGGCGCCTACTGGCTGTACACCCCGGCCATGAGCGCACCGACCCAGTTCTACTGCGATCAGGAGACCGACGGTGGCGGCTGGGTCAAGATTGCTGAGGGTCGCGACGGTTGGACCGAAGGCTACGAGGGTCAGGGCGACCCCGCTCAGCTGTATAGCTCCGCGGCGCCCGCATCCTCCGGCCTGACGCTCAACCAGGACCAGGTTCGTCCCTACTCTTCACTGCCCGCGGCCACGACCCCGGTGCAGCTTTCGGGCACCACCATTAGCGAGTTGCTCAACGGCACCTCTCCGCAGGATCTCACCGATGGTTACCGCTTCCGCCGCGTGCTGAACACCTCCGGCACCAAGTGGCAGGAGGTAACCGTGCAGCGCCGTCAGACCTCCGAATGGACCTGGGCCCTGCGTGCCGACGCTATCTGGTCCAACGCCGTGGTCCAGAACCCCGACGAGTTCTCCGCGTATAACGAGAACGGTCGCCGCGATTGGGCCAACGGCACCTGGCAGGATCACCTGTTGCGCGGCCAGGATAACGGTTTCAAGGCCCTGCTCTTTGAGGAGATGCCCAAGCAGGATTACCGCATTGGCTTCCGCTACGGTAAGAATTCCCCCATCTCTCAGGACGGTTCCGAACCCTCCATGAGCGATTCGCGCAACTCCTACATCTACACCAAAGAGGGTACGACCCAGAGCGCTTTGGGCTACACCCAGATGTTCCTGCGCCCCAAGCTGACCCAGAGCGACCTGAAGCTGACCCAAATTGGCGTGAAGGGTACCGAGGCCAGCCAGCGTCGCCAGCTGCCCAATAGCCGTTCGGCTACCTGGCGCTGGCGCACGAGTTCCGCGACTTCCAGCGGCAAGACCGACGAGATGCACACCTACGTTGAGGCCATCACCGAGGTCAAGCACGACGAGAACTCCTCCACCGTGTTCATCGGCGGTGATTTCAAGTACCTGGAGTCTTCCAGGGGCGAGGTCGTGAATCAGTCCAACATCGCGGGCTTCGATCCGAAGACCGGCGAGCTGCGCCGTGACTTCCATCTGACGCTCAACGGCCAGGTCAAGGCGGTTGAGGCCCTGCCGAATAACCGTCTGGCAATCGGCGGCTACTTCACCACGGTAAACGGCCGCCCCTTCTCGGGTTTCGTGGTCGTGGACGCCTCCACCGGTGAGGTTGCCCCCGAGTGGGAAAACGTGAGCATCTCCAACCGCATTAAGGGCAATGAGCTCGTGGTGAAGACCATTCACCGCCAAGGCGACTACGTGTACATCGGTGGCTCCTTCACCCACGTCAAGGAGAGCGATAACTCGGGCGTCGCATACTCCCGCAATATCGCGCGCTTTAAGTTGGGCGCCCCCTCCAATGGTGTGCCCGGTATCGTGAGCATCGACCGCGACTGGCGCCAGGTGTTTAACGGCACCGTGAACGGCATCAGTGCTTCCAAAGATAACTCGCACGTGTACGTAGTCGGTTACTTTACCTGGCTGAACGGTGCCCTGGCGTACCGCGTGGCGGATATTACCGAGAACCTTCAGAAGGGCGGTAACTGGTCTTACCAGAACTCCGAGATTCCCGCCGGTGCGAACGTGAACGACCTGATGCACGAAACGAAGGTCTGGGGCTTCCAGTTCGACGTTCAGGATGCTGGATCCGGAGTCTGGGTTGGTGGTACGGAGCACCTCATCTCTCGCTACGACAAGAGCGATATGCGTCCTACCTACACCGCGATTACCCGTGATGGTGGCGACTTCCAGGATCTGCACCTGGATAAGGAACGTAATACTCTCTACGGTGCTTGCCACTGCGGCGATTTCCTGTACCAGAATTCGCACACCAAGCGTGCGCCGCTCACCGAATCCACCGTGATTCATTCGGTGAAGCTTGTGGCTGCCTTCGACCCGGAGACCGGTAAGATGCTGCCCGAATTCGCCCCCGCCATTAAGGGCGATCACGGCTTCGGCATCTGGGAGTCCTTCGTGGACTCCACCGGCACCCTGTGGGTCGGTGGCGATATTCACCGCACCCTGGGCGTCAACGGTGTCCAGAACACCGTTGGTTTTGCGCGTTTCGAGCAGCGTGACGTGACTCCGCCGGCTACGCCTCAGAACCTGAAGGTGGAGCTCAAGGACGATAAGGACGCTCTGACCTGGGATTCCGTGACCGATAGCGGCACCGTGCGCTACCAGGTTCTGCGCGACGACCGTCCGATTGCTACCGTCTCGGGCACCTCCTACGAGGTGGAGCACCGCGATGGTGCGCACTACTTTGTG
>PPYF01525456.1_pt1 | contig 22429 bp, 15 predicted proteins | sample 1559871 | NCBI WGS metagenome assembly PPYF01 (sample SAMN08240021, study PRJNA423297) | Human gut metagenome, whole genome shotgun sequencing project.
ACAAAACACAAACAATAATCTCTAGAATATAACTTTCTCAAGAATATTATAAGCATTCAAAATATGAAATACTTTGCCACAATTTATCTATTTTTTTAGTCACTTATATCAAAAAAGAACAGACTTATAAGCGAAAAACATGATATAAGTGATTGAAGGTCAACTTATATCAGAATAGGATAATTCACAGTTTCTACCTATGTCTTTTCACCATTTGATTGCTCATTCAGGTAAGTTCTGATTGTTTAAACTAATTTCCCATCTTTGACACTTTTTTCTAAATCTCCAAGTGTTATTTTTTTCTTTTCCTTTTGCATAAAGAGTAAACCATATAATTTGGCAAGTATCATCCAATGCCCTTCAGGATAAAAATACTCTTCAAAATTAAACTCGGAAACATTAACATTAAATTCCTCACCAAATAAACAAATAAATTCGTAGGCGTCATCTCCTTCTAGTTTTAAATCATTTTTAAGGTCTGTATCGCGAGTATATTCAGACAACTCAAACCACCATCGTTCATCTTCAACAAATTGAATAATTTGTTTCCAAATATTATCTTTATTCATTATTCCTAATTTTATTTCTTTCATTCAAACCATTTATAATCATTATCACCATACCAAGTACTTGGTCCATATGCCTTCCCTAAACTGAATGATGTAGTTACAACTGTTATACCCCAACCTACATATGGAACAAATCTGCCTAATGCCCTACCAATTGTATTAGTTCCCACTTTTTTTGCAATTTGTGTCCCAATTTTCTTTCCAAACACATTTGTGAAACGTTGTGGGAAAGCTTTCGATAAAGTATATGAAGCTATTGAAGAACCTGGTTTTGAGCCCAATGCCCCAATAGGTTTTAGCGCCCGAATAGGCTGTCCTAATAGAATTAGAGAAGGTCCCACTACATGTCCCCAATTACCGTCATAACCTGCTATCTGTTGGTGTCTATCATAATCATTGATAGTCACAGAAGAATATTTATCAATTTCATTCAACAGTTCCATCTTTTGTTTTTCAGCAATATCCCATTCCTTTTGTTGGTTTTTAGAGACATTTACTTCAGATAATAATACACTTCCATCACTAAGCTTACCTCCTGTACCTTTATGCTCATCAAAAATAAAATCATCCATTTGCTCTTTAGTAACGTTTCCTTGTATGGTTTCCTCTATCTGAACCATAGAACAGAAGCGTTCTATATCCTTCGCATCATTTGTATGCCAGCCTGAAGCGGTCTCAACCCACAAACCTAATTGGTCAATACAAATTATTGGATTATTCAAGCAATACGCATAAGGCGACCATCCATAATACTTCTCTGCCATCGGATCAACAGTCATAAACCTACCCAATACCGGATCATAATGTCTCGCCCCATAATCATATACATTTAGACTTCCTTTTGTATCCAACTCCTTACCATTATACCTATAAGGTTGCGCAGCTTCATTCGTGTTCGATGCAAACTCCATCCCATACGGATAATAATCATTCATCTGAACAACAGTACCATCTTGTTTCGCTACTACCCGGTTATTACCCAAATGGTCTTGAATATAGAAGTAATACTCACCATTCTCATAGTATCCTCCATCCACCAAAGTTCGTTTCAATGTCCCGTTCTCGTAAATCATATTACCTACATAGCCTGTTGTTGTGGTAGTTCCGTTGATTATATGTACCGTTTGAAGTTTCCTCCCATCAGCAGCATACGTGTAAGAAACAGAGTTGCCATCACCAAAAGTTACTTTACTTGGCAAATTTAAGACATTATATTGAATATCAGCAATGTTTTTGTTAGAATCTTTAATCAGGTTGCCATTTACGTCATAGGCATAGTCATCACCCGTATTAGTTCCATTCTTGAAGTCCATAGAACCGGCTATAGTAGAGTTTATTCCCGTATCATCTGTCCTCATCAATTGATTGCCTCGGTAAGTGAATGTCAAGTTATCAATCGCAGCAGTCTGATTGCCATCGCGAGACAACGTAAGCATATTACCATGCTTATCATATGAGTAAGAGGTGCTGAACTTCGTGCTCCCTACGTTATTCTCTAAATAGGCTGCGTTTGTAAGACGTGACAAGTGGTCATATGTAAAGTTATAGCCTTTACCGCCCATCCAGTCCATACCGGAAATATTACCGTTGTAAGTCGGGGTATTCAGCGTACCATTTTCTCGCTTGTCGGTATAATACAGCGTTTGGCTGAATAACGGACTAGTGATAGACTTCGTCCAACTACGCACATTATACTCATAATCTGTCTTGAACTTGGCATTGCCGTTGCGCTTGTCTGTTTTGAGCCGTCCCAATTCATCGTAGGCATTGTTGACAAGAGTCACCTCAGCTTCTGTGTTGAGCTTATGCGTAGTTGTCAGCAATCGCCCTGCATGGTCGTACTCATATTTATAGATTTCAGTCTGCGGTGCCTTTCCCGCGACTTGATGTACATGCTTACGTTGAGTCACATTCCCTACGAAGTCATAGGCCAGATATTCCTGGTCAGTGCCGTCAGTTAACAGATTGTTGTTCTTAGTTTGAATCACCCGCCCGCGAGTATCATAGTACATTACCGAGTAAAGATAGGCAGAGGACGGTGTACCGTCTGCATTCATTTGAGCAGTCAGCGTACCGGTGAGCAGACCTTTGGTTCCCCCTGCATACTGTGTGCCATATCCCGTCTCTGCGTTGTATTCAGTTCCCTCTAACGGTATACCAGTTACCGACGCACCTCGAAAATCATAGTTGTCGTAATAGTTGGCAGACAGGATGATAGTCGAAGTCCCCAATAATCGGGTGAAACCATCTATTTGAACAGAATAGCCTTTATAGTAACCCGTAGAAGAGTACGCCACTTTAACATACTTATTAGTCACATTGGCAGGATTCCTACAAATACCTGTGACCACTACCCGTCCGAAAGCATCAGGGAGCGTAAACAACCACTCACCTTTCTCCCGCTGTAGACTATCCTGGCTAAAAATCAGCCGATCCGCCTTATCGTAGATGTAATAGTTCCAACCCGCGCCAGGGAGTTTCTTGGCTATCTGACGATTACGGGCATCGTATCTGTATTGATAAGCAAGTTCGTTAAGCTTAGTCTGCGTGATGCCCTCATCCTGGATGCGCGGAGGAAGTACAAAACATTTGTTGCCAAAGTCATCATACACATAGTAAGTGTCATGAGCTACGTTGTCTTTCATCTGGCGAGTGAGTACTACCTGATCTAGTTTGTCCTTGAATTCATAGGTCGTGTTGCCGTCTTCATCTTTCACCTCCGTGACATAGAGTTGCCCTGTGGCGTAGTTGCTGTTCTGACTTAAAGTGGGGGTTTGGCTAGTACCACCAACTACATAGAGTTTGCAGTTTAAGAAAGTATTGCCAACAACATTGGCTTTATAGGCTGTTGAAACAGATGCCCCTTTGTTATGCCAGTCCTGCCCCGGACCATATTGTTCTACTATCCGACTGGAAGGAGAAGACTCATACAAAAGCGTCGAAAAAAGATGAGTATCGTCATTATAAATTCTGGAGGATAAACCCTCAAACTCGGTGGGCGTAAGATACCTCCCGTTTGAGAATGTCGATATCCGGGGAAGCCATTCACGGGAGCGACGACCGAAGACATCGTAATCTTGACGGGTTACAATATCCAGTCCTGACGGTGATGCACCCACATGAACGGAATTGGAAAAACGCCCCAGACCGTCAAAGTAGTCCATATTAACACGACTGTCGGAACCATTGGCTTGTGTATAGGTACGAGTCATTACATAGTTTTGCTTGTCCCTGTCCCGATGTAACTCATAATATGTGGTCGATATTTTAGTATCTATACTCATATTCCGAGTAAGTCCTTCGGAAACAATATAGTACGTTCCGGCAGACAAGTTTTCGACTGTCAATCCCTCGTTACCATCATGAGTACTCTCAATGATATTCTCTCCAGCGTCCAGCAGATAAATAGCAGTTGCATTACTTGCATCAGTACTATTAGTAGATGAACGGTTGGATATGGAAATATCCAATCCTCGGGTAAGTTGCAGTTTATAGAAGATTTCATTAGTAGATAACCCAAAACGATTTTCGGCATCAGTGGTGTTAAAAGTTTCAGAAAAAATCTTAGTACCTGACACTTTACCCAAATCAATGCTCTTTTCTTGTGGTTCCAATTCAAAATCTACAGAATACATTCCATCACGCTCTTGCCCCTCAACTATCAGATAATAATTTCCCCATAGTAGTTTTTCTACAACCAAGCTCCCTCCTAATGATGACGCAATCTTTTTCTCATCCTTATCAAGAAGATATAAATTTATCTTACTTAAATCTGAGGAACTATTCAAGGAAACGGAAAATCTCATGGGGCGCCTTAAGTCAAAATTGTAATAAATATCATTTCGGGAAGAATCTCCATATTCGTTGGAAGTTCTGCGAGTATCCCCCGTGAGGGTTTGCCGGATATTCGTTGAAAAAGAGCCAAGAACAACTTCATATCTGCCGGGAAGCCCTAGCATTGCCGCTCTGATTACACCATCAATAGCGACACCATTATTATCTACCGGACCTTCGATAACAATATAATAAGTACCGCTTTGTAAGGATACAGTTTTTACAGGAGTCTTGAAAAATAAACCATCCAGAAGTGGAATGGGCATCATTTCTCCGGTGCTTGGATCTTCTTCCAGACAATAGGTGGTGCATGTGCCCGTACTTGAAGATAGGTCAACTATGACGTTCATAGGAGTCTCCAACGTAAACCGATAAAACACGTCATTGGGAGAATTTACCCATGGCCAGTCGCCCGGACGGTAGGCATCAGGAAGCTGACGGGTATCCAGTTCATCACCACCTAATACAAATAACTCCGAATAGCTTCCTCCATCAATAACCACTTTATCCGATATTTCTAAAGACTTCATTTCTATATTCATCGAAATTACCCCGTCCCCTTTTATACCTTCCGCAACCAGACGATAAATACCCGGCGATAATGTCATAACATCCAACTTGGAATTTTGGGAGGACGTAATAAGTTGTTCCTTATCATCAAGCAGGTATATGTCAACTTCGCTCAATCCCGTATTTGCCAAAGTAACCGAGAGGCCCATATAACAGTCTGTCTCAAAGATATAGGTCAGATCATTATAACTGCCACCATATTCATCTAAAGAGTAGCGGGTATCTCCGGTGACCGTCAATAACGTGTCACCGGAAAGAAGCCCCAGATTCTCAACCACGGAACTTGGCAAGCGTTGTCCTATTATTAGTATCTCTATTTCTCCATTAGAAAAGGTACCATTATTGTCGACTGCGCTTTCGGACACAATATAGTAGGTACCGGCTTGCAATTCAGCACCCCATACAATCTCCGCACCATAATCGGAGAGAGGGATGGGTATCAGGCGTCCCGTATTGAGATCTTCCTGTAAAAAATAGGCTTTCCCTATATCAGAAACATATGCAATGGTCATTGGATTCTCTAACGTAATCCGATAAAATACATCATTGGGAGAATCCGTCCATTCCCAACCATCGGGACGATAGGTATCCGTAGTCAGGCGGGTGTCTTGCGTATGTTTATAGTCAAAATCTTCGGCATACGTTCCGGCTTCTATGACAAATCGTTGCACATCAGCTAGTGCGATACTTTGCAGGCTGACTTGTCCGGATGCAACGGAGCTCAGCCAACAAAGCAAAAAGAAAGTATATAGTTTTATTCGTTTCATAATCTTTCCTGTTTTAATGAGCATAATTGTATTTATAAGATTCTATTGCGTGTCCATCGGGGTCCTTGACTTTGGCAAGACGCCCGAAAGTATCGTATTCATAAGTAGTGGTCAATCCTGCAGGATCGGTGGATGAAATCATTCCCATCAGTGGTTTATGTGTATAGGTAGTGACCTGTGACTTCGGTAACGCCCGTTGCAAACTGCCATTTTTTAACTTTGTCTCGTTCGGTGTCACCAAAACTGAAAGTACATCTGCGGAAGATACACCCAAGGTAGAATTCAACACGGCGTCCACTTCTCGAAGGGTAGCATTCCGAATTTCTGCGACGAGGTATTGCCCTCCGTAAGACCAAAGATAGACAATGTTTTCCCCGTCATTTTTCAAAACGGCAAGAGGGTTTCCATACTTATCGTAGTCCAAATATTGGATGTGATTATCCGGAACTGTTTGCCTATTGGTCTGTGTTTGAATAAATTCCGGAGCGAACAAAGTCGAAGCCCATTTCTTGTATCGAGTCAAATCCTTCTGCAAAAACACGTTGTCTTGATACTGGCTTTTTTCCACGACGGAAGACACTATATGTTTGGCAACCATTGTCTTGTACGGCTCAGTGGTGACAAAGTCGAAAGGGTATTTATACGTTGTTTTACGAATGCCGTTACTGGTTGTAGTCTCTTCTGCGGAGAGAAGCATCTGTGCATTGTATGTATAAGTGGTGGTTTTTGTCACCGGATGAGTTCCATTGACATCAAAGACAGTCTCTACTTGTTTGGCAGGTAAAAACTTATATACATAGTTTAGATAACAAACCAGAAATTTATATGACATATTCATCGTAGTGGGAGCCGGAATCGCGTCGAACAAAAGAGAACGAGGATTATCTTCGCCTTGAGAGCCATACCGTTCCCAAGTGGTTTCTTTTTTGTAGATTGGTTTTCCCGCTGCATTGTAATGCACTTCTTTTTTCAGTTTACCGCGTTCAAAAACACGAGAGTTATGAGGGCCTTGGGGAAAGGACTCTCTATGGTATTGTCCTTCTGCCAGCAAATCATCGGTATGCCCATTATCATGATTAGTAAATGTATAATGGATATAGCCATTATTGACGCCCTCTCCGGATTGTCTTACACACACATCGGTATAAGCAATCGGTATACCGGCATTCCACTGCGTCAATGGAACGACGGGTGTATTTTGTAAATAGAAATGTTGAATTCTTGATTGGCTGGATAATGTCACATCTATGGAATACGCATAGACAGGAGTAGCATTGAGTACCCCTGACGATACGGTCGCAGTAGGAGAAATACGATAGAAATACTCCTTGGAGAATCCGCCTCCTTTTCCATCATCGGAAGTGATTTTCCGTATCCGGACACCTCCTGCCACTCCTTCTGAAGGTAACACCAATGTCCTGTTTTTATTATCAACCACTTTGGCATAATCGTGGCCTTCATATTCAAAAGTAGTGACTCCTCCGGTGGGATAATGAATAGATGAAAGGATACCATTTTGAGCAGACTCTACATTCGGCTCCCGTAAAGAAGGAGCAAAAGAGATTCCAAATCCCCGTCCGTTATCAAAGCCCCAATGGTCGGTAATGTTTTCCAAATAAGGACGTAATCGATGGCGATTTTTATATTTAAACGAATATCCGCAAGAGGGTACAGGCGGTCCATAGGGGCCATCCTTTCCTTGCGTCTCTCCCTTTATAGTCAGACTATCTAAAAAAAGTCTTTCCGAAGGATTATTGTTATAGTGAAATTCAACCGTTTTAATTTGGCTGGCAGATTCTTGTTGAATGGCTATCACATCGCATTTTAACCAACGAATATTATCTAAAGGATTGGAATAACCCACGGGAGGAGAAGTAATGTTATCATTCAACCGAGGTATTTGTGAGGTTCGTGACAACAACGGATACGGAGCCTCAGGGTGCAGGCCATTCTGTTTAAAAATCAAGCGATACTCTTCATCCGGATACTTAAGTTCCTTGCTCTCGCTATAGAAAAGGGAAAGGACCGTCCCGTTGCTACTCGTGATAGAGCGAAGATATACCGGAGAAATGAAACTTCCATTTTGGTTGTAGCCACTCATGCTCTGCCACATACTAGCGGTAAGATCAATACCCTGAAACTTATCTACCCATTCAGACACGCGTTCGTTTACCGATTTATATAATTGACTAATAAAAGGACCTCGTTCATATTCAAAAGAAATCACATCTTGACCATCTGCAGACTCAGCCTTGGTAATGAACCAAGACGTAACACGCATTTTGTCTTTTGTCGGTACACCCTCAAGACCATACGAAATAGGGTCCGATATTTCTACAGCATCTTTGCCGCCAAAATAGTATCGGTTACCTCGTTCATCAGTAATTACAAATTCTCTAATTGCCCTATATATGGAACCTTTGTCGGCAAAATCAAGTTCTGACATCTCCAAATAGTTATTGGGATTAAAAGAAACGGTAAGAAGTCTATCGCTTTGAACCCGGATGTTTCCTGTATGGTCAAAATAGAACTTACCCGAAATGCCGAAAAAATTGAAAGAAAATTGATCGGCTTCGAAATCACTATTTAGATTATCCGCACTAAAATATGAGTCTATTTTTTCTTCATCTACCGGATTTTTCGACGGCTTCCAGTCTGCTTGAGCAAGGATGTCTTTTTTAATGAGGTAACCATATCCTACCGTACCCATAAGACCTTTGCAATCATTCTCATCAGGCAATCTTCTCACCTCACGAGTAATAGCCCCTCCCGTGAGCAACGTCCATCCCAAGCCGGTAGGTCCGGGATGTAACTCCGGTCGGATGCCGCTTGCATGATAGCTAAGGGTGACAGGTATAGTAAATGACTTGGTTTTAAGTTCATACAAGGGAATAGATATATTAGGTGTCCCTGTAAATTCCGATACCGGAACTTCTCCGTAAAGTCCCAAATTGGAAGCCGTCGGACTCGGCATGCTGGGCAGAGGACTTTGAGCCCGGAGCCCTCCCGTTATTGCGCACAACGCGCATAAAATCAATGAAATTATCTTTTTCATGTTAATTCATTTTTGCTTGATTGTCAATTTTGTCATCCTAAGCATGGCTTCTTCACCACGCTCAGGATGACAGTTTAATTACTTGTTTACTTTTACAGATTCATCGCATTCACGCCAAGCGCTCCTGCCAAAGCCGAAAAGGCAGCTATCACCACTTTGATGATGACATCCCATACGGATTTCTTTATTGCCATACTGTTTACACCTCCTTTCTGATCGTTAAAGGGTTAATTACTCACCTACATATCTCCATTCATAAATCCGGTCAATCGTCTATCAGCGCTTTCATATCTATCTCCCGTTTTTAAGTTTTGATAATGGCAAAAGTAGGGTAGCGATTTGGAGAGAAGAAGAATTGTCGCATCCTATTCGTGACAGTTTGGAGATAGTCACAGATTTGAACATTCCAGATGATACAAAAGCCGTTTTGTAGGATTACTTTTGTACCGAAGCCAAGAGAGTGGCCTCGAAATTTATTTATTCATATAAACTATTTATTTATGTCATTAAGGTACAAAAAGAAGAAAATCGTACTTCAATTCGACAAGGAGAATCCTGTAGAAAAGTACGTGGCAGCCAATGTTCTCGTTGGCAGTATTGGTTACGCAAAGCTGTGTAATGAAGTAAATCAGCGAACAGGTATCCATCGTTCGATAGTAGATGTAGTGCTGGCTGGTGCGCAAGACACGATGATCGCCTATCTCGAAGAGGGCTTTTCGGTGAAGTTGGGTGAATTTGGGTCCTTCCGCCCCGCTATCAACGCGGAAGGACAAAACGATGAAAAGGAGGTGACAGTCTCATCCATCATCCGAAGGAGAATTGCCTTCACGCCGGGAAGCAAGTTCCAGTCCATGCTGTCCAATGCCAGCATAGAGCTATTCTCTGTTAGCGGCGCTGACAGCGAGGATGAAAACGGCGGTGGAAATCCGGTGAAGCCGGGTGAGGGAGAAACACCCGACCCTAGTCTCTGACAAAGGGGAATCTCTCGTTTTTTTAGTGATGGGAAGGCAGAAATGTCTTCCCATTTTTTTGACATTTAGTATATTTGAGAGGTTTTCGCCATTGGGCAACGGGAAATTCGTCGTTGGGCAACGGTGAAATCACGGTTGCCCAACAGCGAAAATGGGTTAGGAAGTAAAAAAGATGTATAATATCTAGCGAATACCAACCAAGTAATAAATCCCTCCCCTTGGAAAAGATATTAATGATAGGCAAAGTTTGGAAATCATCTGAATATTTTTCTGTATTTATTAGTCCGATTCGTGAATTTCATCTATATTTGTCAATAGTGAATGAGACAGTAAATGTGTAATTTATAGAAAAAACGAGTATGAAAAAACAATATGTCAGCCTGCTTGCTATTATACTTTCGGTAAGCGGCTTTTTGTTTTCTTGTCATGACAAGATGAACAAGAACACAGGTGCGTTACAATTCGACAGTATCCAGGTGAATGAGACGGCACACCTCTTTAACGATACAGCCAAACCCGCCTGTAACATTATTATCAATTTCGCCTATCCCGTCAAGTCATCGGATGATATGCTGAAAGACAGTCTGAATTCTTATTTCATTTCCACCTGCTTCGGGGATAAGTATATCGGGGAAAAACCGGAAGAGGTTATAAAGCAATATACTGAAAATTATATCAGTGAATATCGCCGCGACCTGGAGCCGATGTACACAGAGGATGAAAAAGACAAGGAAGACGAAGCATCCATCGGCGCCTGGTATTCTTATTATAAAGGTATCGAAAGCCACGTGCAACTGTATGAGAAAGACCTGCTTGTATATCGTATTGACTATAATGAATATACCGGCGGTGCACACGGCATCTATATGACGACTTACCTGAATATGGACCTTACGCTGATGCGTCCGCTCCGCCTTGACGATATTTTCGTCGGAGATTACAAGGACTCATTGACCGACCTCATTTGGAACCAGCTCATGGCTGACAACAAAGTGACGACTCACGAAGCTTTGGAAGATATGGGATATGCTTCAACCGGTGACATTACCCCGACCGAGAATTTCTATCTGAGCAAAGAGGGCGTTACCTTCTATTATAATGTATATGACATCACTCCCTATTCTATGGGACCCGTAAAGGTGACAATTCCATTCCCTATGATGGAACATCTTCTCGGCAGCAACCCGATTTTGGGAGAACTGAAAGATTAAACTTCATAAAAGAGCAAACCCCAATGAATATCCTGTTGTTACTACGCAAATAGTAATATATGAAGGATATTCATTTACTATAATTTATAATCAGTAATTTGTAATTAATAAAAGTGGAAATCATACAGAAATACTTCCCTGAACTGACAGAAGAGCAACGCAAACAATTTGCCGCTCTATATGACCTCTATATCGACTGGAATTCGAAAATTAACGTTATCTCACGCAAGGATATCGAAAATTTGTATGAGCATCATGTGCTCCATTCGTTAGGTATTGCCAAAGTAATCCAGTTCCGTCCCGGAACCAGCATCATGGACTTGGGTACAGGCGGCGGTTTCCCAGGCATTCCTTTGGCTATATTATTTCCCGAAACGAAGTTTCATCTCGTGGATAGCATCGGTAAAAAAGTACGTGTAGCGACAGAAGTGGCTAATGCTATCGGACTGAAGAACGTTACTTTCCGCCATGCCCGTGCAGAAGAAGAAAAACGTACGTTCGACTTTGTTGTCAGCCGTGCCGTGATGCCTTTGACGGATTTAATCAAGATTATCAAAAAGAATATTTCTTCCAAACAGCAAAATGCATTGCCCAACGGGTTAATCTGTCTCAAAGGTGGCGAGCTGGAGCACGAAACAATGCCGTTCAAACATAAGACTATGATTCACAGCTTGAGCGATAACTTCGAAGAAGAATTCTTTGAAACCAAAAAAGTGGTATATGTTCCGATTTAAAGACTATTAGTTCTGAATAAGATTTAATCATAGAAAAGAACCATGAAAATAAAAAGGTTTGAATTTAATATGTTTCCCGTAAATTGCTACGTATTATGGGACGAAACAAAAGAAGCAGTCGTCATTGATCCGGGCTGTTTCTATGAAGAAGAGAAACAAGCACTGAAGAAGTTCATTCTCACAAACGGACTTACCGTGAAGCATCTTCTGAATACTCACTTACATTTGGATCATATCTTCGGGAATCCTTTCATGTTGAAAGAATTCGGTTTGTCGGCAGAAGCCAACAAAGCTGACGAATACTGGATTGACGAAGCTCCGAAACAAAGCCGGATGTTTGGTTTCCAGTTGCAGGAAGCACCTGTCCCATTGGGGAAATATCTACATGATGGTGATATCATCACCTTCGGGCACACCCAACTGGAAGCAATCCATGTACCCGGACACTCACCCGGCAGCTTGGTGTATTATTGCAAAGAAGACAACTGCATGTTCTCCGGCGATGTTCTGTTCCAAGGCAGTATCGGCCGCGCCGACCTTACAGGTGGCAACTTCGACGAACTGATAGAGCATATTTGCAGCCGTCTTTTCGTCCTTCCTAACGAGACAGTCGTTTATCCGGGGCATGGTGCTCCCACGACCATCGGAATGGAAAAAGCAGAGAACCCATTTTTCAGATAACACATAAAATCCCTCTATAAATATGAAAACCGATTTGTTAGCTAGCCGTCACATCGGCATCAATGAACAAGACACAACCGTGATGCTCCGCAAAATCGGAGTAGCATCATTGGATGAACTTATTGATAAAACAATTCCTGCCAATATCCGGCTGAAAGAGCCGTTAGCATTGGCGAGTCCGCTGACGGAATACGAATTTGGGAAACACATTGCCGCACTGGCAAGTAAAAACAAACTGTACACCACTTATATCGGTCTGGGCTGGTACAATACGATTACACCCGCCGTTATCCAACGGAATGTATTCGAGAATCCGGTGTGGTACACTTCTTACACTCCTTATCAGGCGGAAGTGTCGCAAGGACGCCTGGAAGCATTGATGAATTTCCAGACAGCCGTGTGTGACCTTACTGCCATGCCGCTTGCCAACTGTTCATTGCTGGACGAGGGAACTGCTGCTGCCGAAGCTGTCAGCATGATGTATGCCCTGCGCTCCCGTGCCCAACAGAAATCGGGTGCAAACGTTGTCTTTGTGGACGAAAATATTTTCCCGCAAACACTGGCTGTCATGACCACACGTGCCGTACCGCAAGGTATCGAACTGCGCGTAGGTAAATATAAAGATTTCGAACCTTCACCGGAAGTATTCGCCTGCATCCTGCAATATCCAAATTCCAATGGAAGTGTAGAAGACTATGCTGCATTTACAGAAAAAGCACATACGGCTGATTGCAAAGTAGCTGTTGCCGCTGATATTCTAAGTCTCGCCCTGCTGACTCCGCCGGGAGAATGGGGAGCGGATATCGTATTCGGAACAACCCAACGCCTGGGTACACCTATGTTCTACGGTGGCCCGTCCGCTGCTTACTTCGCCACACGGGATGAATACAAACGGAATATGCCGGGACGTATCATCGGATGGTCAAAAGATAAATACGGCAAGCTCTGTTACCGAATGGCTTTGCAGACACGTGAACAGCATATCAAGCGCGAAAAAGCGACATCGAATATCTGTACGGCACAAGCTCTGCTGGCCACAATGGCAGGTTTCTATGCTGTCTATCACGGACAGGAAGGTATTTCAACCATTGCTTCGCGCATCCACAGCATCACCGTATTCCTCGACAAGCAGTTGAAGAAATTCGGATATACGCAAGTTAACGCACAATATTTCGATACATTGCGTTTCGAACTACCCGAACACGTTTCAGCACAGCAGATTCGTACGATTGCACTTAGCAAAGAGGTAAATCTACGTTATTATGAGAATGGGAATGTAGGTTTCAGCATCGACGAAACTACGGATATTGCAGCCGCCAATGTGTTGCTTTCCATCTTTGCCATCGCTGCCGGAAAGGATTATCAGAAAGTAGAGGATATTCCGGAGAAAAGCAATATCGACAAGGCGTTGAAGCGTACGTCTCCTTTCCTTACTCACGAAGTATTCAGTAAGTATCATACGGAAACAGAAATGATGCGCTATATCAAGCGCTTGGACCGCAAGGATATTTCACTGGCTCAGTCTATGATTTCCCTCGGCTCATGTACGATGAAATTGAACGCTGCTTCGGAGATGCTGCCTTTAAGTTGTTCTGAGTTCATGGGTATGCACCCGTTGGTTCCTGAAGACCAGGCAGAGGGATACCGTGAATTAATAAAGAATTTAAGTGAAGACTTAAAGATTATCACCGGCTTCGCAGGAGTCAGTTTACAGCCGAATTCGGGTGCTGCCGGAGAATATACAGGCCTTCGCGTGATTCGCGCTTACCTTGAGAGTATCGGCCAGGGACATCGGAACAAGGTTCTGATTCCGGCATCGGCTCACGGGACGAATCCCGCATCAGCTATCCAGGCAGGCTTTACGACCGTCACTTGTGCCTGCGACGAGTTAGGAAATGTAGACATGGGCGACTTGCGTGCCAAAGCTGAAGAAAATAAGGATGAATTAGCCGCATTAATGATTACCTATCCTTCCACTCACGGCATCTTTGAAACGGAGATAAAGGAGATTTGTAAAATTATTCATGCCTGTGGCGCACAAGTATATATGGACGGTGCGAATATGAATGCACAAGTAGGATTGACCAATCCGGGATTCATCGGCGCAGATGTCTGCCATCTGAATCTTCATAAGACCTTCGCTTCCCCTCACGGTGGCGGTGGCCCGGGAGTAGGACCTATCTGTGTGGCGGAACACTTGGTGCCCTTCCTGCCCGGACATGGTATCTTCGGCAATGCACAGAATCAGGTTTCTTCCGCCCCGTTCGGTAGCGCAGGTATTCTGCCTATCACATATGGATATATCCGGATGATGGGTACGGAAGGTTTGACACAGGCAACTAAAATTGCTATTCTGAATGCCAACTACCTGGCTGCTTGTCTGAAGGACACTTATGGCGTCGTATATTGCGGAGCAAATGGTTTTGTTGGACACGAAATGATTTTGGAATGTCGCAAAGTACACGAAGAAACCGGCATTTCGGAGAATGACATTGCAAAGCGTCTGATGGACTACGGTTATCATGCTCCTACCCTATCCTTCCCAGTTCACGGTACATTGATGATAGAACCGACCGAAAGCGAGAGTCTTGCCGAACTGGATAACTTTGTAGATGTCATGCTGAATATCTGGAAAGAAATCCAGGAAGTGAAGAATGGAGAAGCGGACAAGAATGACAATGTATTGATTAATGCCCCTCATCCTGAATATGAAGTGGTTAATGACCGTTGGGAACATTCATACACACGCGAGAAAGCTGCTTATCCGATAGAAAGTGTACGTGACAATAAATTCTGGATAAACGTAGCACGTGTAGATAATACGTTAGGGGATCGAAAACTGTTGCCGACCCGTTACGGGACATTCGATTGACATACCCCTCTGAGACAGCTCAGAGAGCATAACGTTTTGTAAAAGCTAAAGCGGCGTTTTAGGAGTCCTAAAGCGCCGCTTTACATAGTATAAAGCACCGCTTTAAGAACCGTAAAGCGTTACCTTAATAGTATTGAAGTGTCGTCTCAAGAAAATGAGATGCCGTATCAAAAATAGTAAGTCACTGGATATTTCTATCTCACGATGGTTACCATTCCTTCTTTTACTTTCTTCTCTTTTATCTGAATTTCCGGGTCAGCGTATCCTAAAGCTACACAACCATAAACCTTATGATTCTCCGGCACTCCGAGTGAAGTTATAAATTCGCGTACTTCAGAATCATCACATGTTGTACCTAACTGATTAATCCAACAAGAACCAATTCCTAAAGACTGGGCGGCAAGAAACATATTCTCTATCGCACAGGCACAGTCCATCCCTGCCCACCATTGGGTAGGCTCATTAGAGACGATGACTAAAGTCGGAGCATGGTAATAGCAGCAATAAGTCTTGCTATGGCCGCGTTCCTGCAAACGGGTATCCTCACTTTTTGCGAAAGCTCCTTTAATGCGTTCATTCAGTTCCGACAATTTGTCGGTATTCTGAATAGCCGTGAAATGACAGGTTTCCAAATGCATTCCACTGGGAGCATAAGTTGCCGCTTCCAGAACCGCCTGCAAATCCTCTTCTGAAACTTGCTGATTTGTATAAGCACGTACACTACGACGGGCTTTGATGTTTTCTAAAATCTCATTTGTTTTCATACTATCCTATGTTTAGAACCTATCCTTTTTTAAGCTTATCCTATTTTAATACTGTCTGTTTAGAGCCTATCTTTTAACCAGACCAATCTTCGCATTCAATTTGAAATAATAAACTCCGTTCTCCCTTTCCAGAAATCCGTATTTATCCTTCTCCAAAGAACCTTTCTCCAAACGTGTATTTAAGAACAGAAAATCTTCCATAACTTGTTTTTCCGATTTATGATAACAGAGTACATCTCCGCTCCCATCTACCAACAAAATACCTTCTACAGCCGAATCCAATCCATTATAAATCTTCGCAGGACGCATGCCCAATGCCAATGCCATCAAGAACTGCTTCATCTTAAATTCATAGAACTTATGCTTGTTAATCAATTCATCCTTAATCTTCAACGGATTCATCTGTCTGATAATCTCCGTCAGCTCACTGATACGGGATATACCGTCCAAATGCATGACACGCACCATTTCCGCCAATACACGCGGGAAATGCAAGTCAATCATCAAAAGGTTACTACGAAATACTTTATCGGCTACATCTGAATATTTGAGTACACCACCCAGACGTTCAATCATCATCATTCGCTCGGACACTTCATTAGGAGACTCAGGCAAAGCATTAATCTTATTCACCGTCGGAGTAGCAAATTTCACTCCACTCTGCTCCAGTTTCAGATTCGCCGCCCGTCCGCCGTCCAGCAACGGATTCATAGCGCCTAGTCTTGAACGGACATTGAAGCCTCTCAACGGTGCTTCCGGATGCCAAAAAGCGACAGAGAAGTCTGTACGGTCTTCCGTCTTTGCTTCCAAATCGAAGATACCTGCTTCGTCCAAAAACTCTTCCACTCCGTCCGGTGAGGTAACGTCATTCTCCGAAGAAGATTTAACGGCCTGCAATATCAGTCCGGCCACAATACCGAAATCCTCACGAGGCATGGACTTAATCCCTGTTTCTCCTTCGATACGAATTGTTTCTTTTTCAATATAATAACGACGTGTTCCGTCATGTTCTTCCCGTTGAATCATTGCAACAGGCCAGGAAACTTCTCCTGCTTTCGCCTCTGCCGTTCCTAATACCGCATTTCCGTCTGCCAACAGGCGGAAGAATGTATAAAGTTCACACCATTCTTTTTTAGTTGCTTCAAATGCCATATATCTTGTTCTTCTTTATTTTATTAATTATGTTTTATCATCACATCGCTTCTATTGACTGATAACCCGCGGCAATTCCACAGACGAGACAAAAGGCGGAACCACATACGTCACTTCCTCTAATGGCGGCAATTTGCCTACCTGCGCAAAGAGTGAATTGCATATCCACTCCTTAGGAGTAACCACGATAAACCGCCCTGTCCAGCAACCGTCAAAATAAGAAGGATTGCCCGGCTGTTTCTTTATGGGATAACAGATATTTTCTCCCTTATTTCGCATCTCGGGCGAACGGCCGGGATCATTCACCCACACATGTTTATCATCAATGCCGCGAAGTACCATCCAATGCCCCCTCGGTCCGGGACGCAAGCCACGCACCGCACCCGTGTATCTCACGTTCACCAATACAGGGATACCACGGTCAATATAATCTTTCAATATCCGGTAATCTTTTTTTTGAAAATGCTCGGCACTTACCATATTTTCGTAATAACGGGCCAGTGAATCTATCTCGAAAGAATAATAACCGCCCTGCCCTATCGAAGTACGCCGACGGAAAGGAGCATGTTTTTTCAGAAAGTAATTCCGTTGATATTCCACCAGTTTCTTTTCAGCATCCTGAGCCGAGCGCTGTTTGTCGGTAGTCATTCCCTTAAAATAGTCGAATACCATTAATGAGGAAGCCAAGGAGCAATGCGAATAAGGACAACCCGTGATTTTCTGCGAATACCAGGGAACAGGAATATTATTGGGAGCCAACTTCAGAGTCTCGTGAGTCTTCAGAGTTCCCTGAGTCTTCAGAGTTTCCTGAGTTTTCTGTGTCTCCTGTGCACGAAGTTGAGTACCATTCCATGCAAAAAAGCCCGAAAGCAGGATAAAAATTATGTAGTATTTCTTTCTCATTCAAATTCAATCTAATCTCTCTGTCTCAACTATGGCTATTTTCTACACGTTAATTCTCTTCATCATCCAGGATTCGTGCCGTCTCCACTTTTTCCAGTCGTGCACGCAGCTTCGGCATCATCGAACGGCGAATCCGCAGTGTCATACTGCAATCCATATCATACGACTGATTGAGAATCTCCGGCTCCTCTTCCTTCACAATGCGCATCACATCATTCATAAAAGGATATTCGAACATGACCGTCACATCATCATCTACCGTTTTCTCTATAATCGTAGCAGCAGCGATAGCTTCGGCAGCAGCAGCTTTATAGGCTACGATCAATCCGCTGGTTCCTAACTTGATTCCACCGAAATAACGAACTACGATAATCAGAATATCCGTCAGTTCATTGGAATTAATCTGTCCGAGAATAGGCTTACCTGCCGTGCCGGAAGGTTCTCCGTTGTCATTGGCACGAAAATCCTTGCGCGCTGCACCCAACATATAAGCATAACATACATGCCGGGCATCATAATACTTCTTCTGATACGTTTCAAGATGTACCTTTATCTCGTCAATAGTACGCACAGGAATTGCGATAGCAATGAACTTGCTTCGCTTTTCTGTATAAATACCTTCGGAAGGTTCAGTGATGGTTTTATAAGTATCTTCAGCAGTCATGCCGCAAAGATACGGCTTTATTGAGAAAATTCAATCTATCATTTGGAAATATTAAGTGATGTTCATTCATCAATATACGGTCGAATTGATGCAAACAAGTGGTCGTTTCTGTATAAATGAGCGGTCGTTTTACTGCAAACGAACGGTTATTCTATTATAAACGAGCGGTCGAACTGCTACAATCGACTGTATGATTGTAACGGTTCGACCGCTTGATTTTATTAAATAAGATTTATTCTTTAATCCAACTTATGAATAACCAGTCCCGAACGAAGCTTCGGTTCGAACCAAGTAGTCTTGGGCGGCATGATATTGCCTGTATCCGCAATATCCATCAACTGCTTCATAGACACAGGATAAAGTGCCAGAGCTACTTTCATTTCACCGCTATCCACACGTTTCTTGAGTTCGCCCAATCCACGGATACCGCCAACAAAGTCGATACGTTTATCCGAACGCAAGTCTTTTATTCCAAGGATTTCATCTAAAATCAGATTGGAAGAAATGGTTACATCAAGTACACCGATAGGATCATTATCATTATATGTTCCGGCTTTGGCAGTCAGGCTATACCATTTATCATTCAGGTAAAGGGAGAAGTTATGCAAACCGGATGGTTTGTAAATATCCGCACCTTTCTCTTCTACGACAAAGTTCTTCTCCAATGCAGCAAGGAACTGTTCAGGAGTCAATCCGTTGAGGTCTTTCACTACACGGTTGTAATCAATGATAGTCAGTTGATTGGCGGGGAAACAAACGGCCATGAAGTAATTATACTCTTCATCACCACGATGACTCGGATTCTGTTTTGCTTTCTCTGCCCCTACCAATGCAGCAGCAGCGGAACGGTGATGTCCGTCGGCGATATACAGAGCCGGCATCTTCGCAAATTCAGCAGTAATGACAGCAATATCCTCATCCTGGTCAACAATCCAAAAAGTATGGCCGAAGCCGTCACCCGGAGCGATAAAGTCATAGACAGGCTTTTCTGCGGTATATTTTTTGATAATGGTATCCAATATCTCATTATCAGGATAAGCGAAGAAAACAGGCTCGATATTCGCATTGTTCACACGGACATGCTTCATACGGTCTTCTTCCTTGTCGCGGCGGGTAAGTTCGTGTTTCTTGATAACTCCATTCATATAATCGGGAACATAAGCACCGACAACCAGTCCGTACTGCGTCTTCCCATTCATAGTCTGGGCATAGATATAATAGTTTTCCTTCGCATCCTGCACCAACCATCCCTTATCCTGGAATGCCTGGAAGTTCTCGGCAGCCTTGGCATACACCGGCTCGTCATGTTCGTCCGTGCCAACGGGAAAATCAATTTCAGGTTTAATGATATGATAAAGAGACTTTTCGTTACCTTCCGCTTCAATGCGGGCTTCTTCTGAATTCAAGACATCATAAGGACGGGAAGCAACCTGTTCCACCAATTCCTGCGGTGGACGAATGCCCTTAAAAGGTTTAATTATTGCCATGATATTAGTATTTAATATGTAAAAAATAAAAGCCACAGACTTATTGAAAATCTGTGGCTCAAATATACTACTATTTCTATGAATATTATTTATTCACGCGGAATTTTTCGCAACCGTCTTTCAAGAAACCAACGATTTGTTGGGCAGCAGCAATACCGGCATTGATATTTGCTTCGGCAGTCTGTGCACCCATCTTCTTCGGAGTTGAGAAATAACGTCCGGCAAACTTCTCGGCAAATTCAGCGTTGGCAGCAGGCATGATGTCTGTGATGTATTTGAAGTCGGCACGATCTTCCATCAACTTAATCAGTTCGGCTTCATTGATAACTTCCTTACGGGCAGTGTTTACCAACATCGCACCCTTCGGCATATCTTTCAGCAAAGCATAATTGATAGAATTCTTAGTCTCAGCAGTTGCAGGAATATGCAAAGATACAACCTGGCAAGTCTTATACAGCTCTTCTGCCGAATCAAGTGCTTTCACACCATCCTTTTCGATTACTTCTTTCGGGCAGAATGCGTCATAAGCATACACTTCCATTTCGAAGCCTTTGGCAACACGAGCCACATTGCGGCCTACGTTTCCATAAGCGTGGATGCCCAGTTTCTTACCCATCAATTCCGTACCGGAAGTTCCGTTATAGAAGTTGCGTACAGCATACACCATCATGCCCAAAGCCAGTTCGGCAACAGCATTCGAGTTCTGTCCCGGAGTGTTCATCACACAAACATTGTGAGCTGTGGCAGCAGCGAGGTCTACGTTATCGTATCCGGCACCGGCACGAACTACAATCTTCAATTCCTTAGCAGCATCAAGCACTTCGGCATCAATAATATCACTACGGATAATGATAGCGTTAGCATCTTTCACTGCATCCAGCAACTGAGCTTTATCTGTATATTTCTCGAGTAAAGCAAGCTCATATCCAGCTGCTTCTATTTCTTTACGAATACCGTCTACCGCAACTTTAGCAAACGGTTTTTCAGTAGCTACAAGTACTTTCATAATTTAATTCTGTTTATAAAGACTCACCACAGGTTACCCGGATTCTCACAGAATTAAAAAATCTGTGTCCATCTGTGTAATCTGTGGTGAAAATATTATTAATGAAGTTTTTCAAATTCCTGCATGCAATCAATCAAGGCCTGTACGCTTTCTTTCGGCATAGCGTTGTAGCAAGATGCACGGAAACCACCTACTGAACGGTGTCCCTTGATACCTACCATACCCTTTTCAGTAGCAAACTTCATAAAGTCGGCTTCAAGGTCTTTGTATTCGGGAGCCATTACGAAACAGATGTTCATGCGTGAACGGTCTTCCTTGGCAGCAGTACCTACGAACATTTTGTTGCGGTCGATTTCCGCATACAGCATATCAGCCTTTTCGATGGCACGACGTTCCATTTCCTTCACACCACCCTGTGCTTTGATCCAACGAAGATTCAGCATGGCAGAATAGATAGGTACTACCGGCGGAGTGTTGAACATAGAACCACCATCAATGTGAGTCTGATAGTTTAACATGGAGGGGATGTAACGTGACACCTTGCCTACCGCGTCATTCTTCACGATAACGAATGTAACACCTGCGGGAGCCAGGTTCTTCTGTGCACCACCATAGATACAGATATATTTAGAAACGTCAATCGGACGTGAGAAAATATCAGAAGACATATCGGCAACCATCGGAACCGGAGAATCGAGATCTTCCTTTAATTCCGTACCATAAATCGTATTATTGGTAGTGATGTGGAAATAATCTGCGTCTGTCGGGATTGTATAATCTTTTGGGATATAAGTATATGTAGCTTCAGCAGAAGAAGCAACTTCTACAACTTCACCAAACCCCTTAGCTTCTTTCATTGCTTTTTTTGCCCATACACCTGTGTTCAGGTAAGCAGCCTTTTTCTCAAGGAAGTTGAAAGGCACCATGCAGAACTCCAGACTGGCACCACCACCAAGGAACAGCACCGAATAACCTTCGGGGATATTGAGTAATTCCTTGAATAATGCCACTGCTTCGTCAACCACAGGTTGGAAGTCTTTGGCGCGGTGACTGATTTCCATTATAGAAAGACCAGAGCCGTTGAAATCTAAAATAGCCTTCGCTGTGTCTTCTATCACCTCACGCGGAAGAATGGAAGGTCCTGCATTGAAATTATGCTTTTTCATTTGAAGTTTGTTTTTGGTTTAAC
>PPYF01304485.1_pt1 | contig 22427 bp, 33 predicted proteins | sample 1559871 | NCBI WGS metagenome assembly PPYF01 (sample SAMN08240021, study PRJNA423297) | Human gut metagenome, whole genome shotgun sequencing project.
GAAAATGGAGGAATACTGTATGTATTTCCCATTTTCGGAACTGCGGAAGTGGAGCAAAAAGACGGCTGAGACTCGCAGATGCAATTGCGCGGTGTTGCCATAGGTTTTTCAGCGTCATTTTTCGACGCTGACGAGGTTTTTCGACATTACTTTACGTAAGGGGGGCGGCGTATGGGCAGCAGAGCGCTGCGGGTGGGCGCGGCGGCAATTCTTTGCGCCCTTACCCTGCGGCTGTTCGCTTCGGGACTTCCGGGGAAGCTCCTGTCGTGGCTGACAAGCCCGGATACCGCCGCATTCCTGATCTACTTAGAAACCGGACGAGACGTCCGGTTTTCGCCGTCTCAGGAGGCATTTTCGGTGGATTTCGTGGAATCTCCGCCCCCTGCGGCACCGGAACCCACCGAGCCGCCCCTTCCGTCCTTTTCTGACCCGGAAATGGTGAAGCTGTACTATGCCTGTTCCGTCAGCCCGGACATCGGAGTGCTGATGGAGCAGCCCCTGAACTGGGATCTGACCGGTGACCAGCCCACGGTGCTGATTGTCCACACCCACTCCACGGAAAGCTACACCCGCCACGGCGAAGCCTATACCGAAACCTCTTCCTACCGGACGTTGGACGACAATTTCAACATGCTCTCCATCGGCCGCCGGGTGCAGGCGCTTCTGGGGGAAAGCGGCATCGTCGCCGTACAGGACACATCTCTGCACGACTACCCGTCCTACAACGGTTCTTATGCAGACGCCCGGAAGTCCATCAAAAAACTCTTGGAGGAATACCCCACGATCCAGATGGTGCTCGACCTCCACCGGGACGCCTCCGGCGGGGCAAGCCAGATGCGCACCCTCGCCCATGTAGATGGCAGCGACAGCGCCCAGCTGATGATCGTCGTGGGCACAAATTACGATACATGGGAGGAAAATCTCTCCCTTGCGCTGAAGCTCCACGCCCAGCTGGAAACAGCCTGCCCCGGAATCACCCGCCCGTTACAGCTGCGCGGCCAGCGGTTCAACGAGGATCTGTCCCCCGGCGGTCTGCTGATCGAGGTAGGTGCCGCCGGGAACTCCCACGACGAGGCGCTGACCGCCGCCGGGGAACTGGCGAAGGCCATCATCGCACTGGCGAAGGGCACTCAGCCGTTGGATGAAGAATAAGAGTACCGCACAGATTTGCTGGGTGGTCGTAAAACAGCGAATGGAGCGTATCAGTAAAGATACGCTCCATTCCTGCGCTCGGCCACCTCTCCCATAGGGAGAGGCAAGAGGGTGCAGCTTTTTTAAAACAGATTCCACCAGGACGCCCCGTGAGCCTGCCCCATGGCCTCCACCTTTCTGGAAAGGGCGGCGCACCCGGCGGCGAAGTCGGTTTCCTCCCGGGCGGCAGCGTAGACCTCCACCTCGGCAAACAGCGCGTCAATCTCCTCCATTGGCGTGTGGTCGGCAAAGCAGGCGCCCAGATGGCGGCTGCGCCCCCATGCTTCCCGCGCCTGAAGCATCAGCACTTCTCCCTGCGCCATGTCTCCCTGAAGCGCCGTTTTCGCGGCGTTTTCCAAATCCCGTGCAATCGGCTCATGGCACTTGGCCATGCCCCATGTGGCGGCAATGCCCCCGGCCAGCAGGACGAGAAGCAGAACGAATCCGATCCAACTGCGTTTCATCTGCCGTACTCCTTTCCCAGCCACACGACCTTGTTCCCGGCGTCCACCGTCAGCAGCAGGGTGTCCGCGATTTCCGCGCGGTGCTCCTGCAGGACCTGCTTCAGCCATGCTTCATCCTTCCCGGCTCTGCCCAGATTCTCTCTGGAAAGGAAGCCGTCCTCCACGATGGTCACGGGGAGGAACTGGGGCTTGGGGTGAATGCCCGCATCCTTGGCACTGGCGGGACGCTCCTTGGGGAAGGGAAATACGGACAAATTCCCGTCGGTTTCCAGAATGGCGTACTGCACGGCGGTGATATCCAGCACGTCCTTTTCCCGCAAATGTCCCGTCAGCTCGTCCAGGGTGACCCGGGTGCGGCGGAGATTGTCCTGCACCAGCTTTCCGTTTTCAATCAGGATTACCGGCTTGCCGCACAGCAGCTGCCGGAACTTCACGCTGTACAAAATCAATCCGGACAGCACAAGTTCCGACCCCAGAACCGTCAATATCGGCACAAGCCCGGAATACAGGGGGATCGCCCCGTCCTGCATGGGAATTGCCGCCAGATTTGCCAGCAGCATGGTCACAACAAACTCCGTCGGCTCCATCTCCCCGATCTGCCGCTTGCCCATCAGCCGGACGCAGACGATCAGCACCAGATACAGCGCGATGGTGCGCACATAAGACATAATCAAAACCCGTCACCTCTTTGAAGTAGCTTCCCCAAAAGGCGGCGGGATATACGAAAATTCTCCCGGACGGCTGCGCCATCCGGGAGAAAAATCATGCGGGAATGTTCTCTTTCACAACGGCGACGCCGTCCACCAGATTTGCCATTTCCAGCGTACCCTCCACGGCCATCTGGCGTTCCATCAGGTCGGTGAGAATCACCATGCCGTCCCGGCACTCGATCTTCATGACGTTGCGCATCATGACCGTTTCCGGGGTAAGCTTGTTCTTATAAACGGTAGAAAGACACATTGTCTGTCCCTCCTTTACTTGACCTCAAGGCTGGACAGCACAACGCTCAGGCGCATGTTGCCCTTCTCAAAGTCGGATACGGCGGCCATGACCTGCTCGTAAGCGGTGTGGTCGCCCGCCTTGTCCAGCTGGACGGCCAGATCGGCCAGCTCTTTGGCATGGGCGGCGTTGTGGCCGACCATGTACTTCATCAGCGCCACCAGCTCCTCCATGGGCGTGTGCTCGCAGGTGCTGGCGCAGGACGCGCAGTCCTGACCGCAGTCATGGGAGTGGGTATGCTCCGCGCCGTCGGCGTGGAGGTGGGCATGATCGTGGGGATGTTCGTGGTCGTGGGTATGCTCATGGGTATGGGAGTGGGTGTGGGCAACGCCGTCATGGGTATGCTCGTGGGTATGGGTGTGCTCATGCTCGTGGTCATGGCCGCCGGCCACATGTTCGGAATCGATATGCATAGGAAAAGCCTCCTTGAGTTTTTCTAAGGAAGCTCTGAATAAATCGGCAAGAGCTGTGAGCGAGAGATTTTTCGGCCAATCGAGGCATCGAAAGCGGCGGAATACTTTGTGTATTTCCCGTTTTCGATACCGAAGAGTGGGCGGAAAAGATCCGCTCACGGCCGCAGACGATTTGTTCAGAGGTTCCCTAATATTATACCCGCGGAAAGCGCATCTGTCAAAACATTTATTTTTGTGCAGATATCCCCCGGGAGGGCTTGCGAAATACGCAGAAAAAAGGTATACTATAAAAAGTATGTTTCACCCGAGAAAGAGGGGCAAGACGATGACCGACCACACCCACGAATGCTGCGACGCCCATGACCACGACCACGAGCATGACCATGCCTATCTCCATGCCCATGGCATTCCCCACAGCCACGGCCATGTCCACGAAAATCAGAAGGCCGTACTGAACCGGCTGTCCCGCGCCATCGGCCATCTGGAAAAGGTGAAGCGGATGGTGGAGGAAGGGCACGACTGCTCGGAGGTGCTCATCCAGCTGGCGGCGGTGCGTTCCGCGCTGGACAACACCGGCAAGGTGATCCTGAAAGACCACATGCGCCACTGCATGGTAGACGCGGTAGCCGCCGGTGACCAGGATGCCATCGACGATCTGTGTCAGGCAATCGACAAGTTCATGAAGTAACGCTCAGGGGGTCAGGCGAATGCCTGACCCCCGTCATTATTTTTCTTTGGAAGTGAGCGCGTTCAGCAGGCTCACACCGGCGATGATCACGCCTGTGACCAGAAAAACGCCCAGCATCCCCGTACCCACGATGGGCAGAACGTTTATCAGATAATCCACATGCAGCTCCATTTTTAACCTCCTACCAGCGCCAGAATCAGGCCGCCCGCAATGACGGAGGCGATCTGGCCGGAAACGTTGACCCCGGCAGCGTGCATCAGCAGAAAATTCTGCTTATCCTCCGCCAGACCCATTTTATGCACCACACGGGCGGACATTGGGAAAGCGGAAATCCCCGCCGCGCCGATCATGGGGTTGATCTTTTCCTTCAGGAACAGATTCATCAATTTTGCGATCATTACGCCGCCCACGGTGTCCATCACGAAGGCGACCAGCCCAAGTCCCAGAATCAGCAGCGTCTCCACCCGCAGGAACTCCGCCGCATTCATCCGGGAGGCGATGGTCAGTCCCAGCAGGATGGTGATGAGGTTTGCCAGCACGTTCTGCGCCGTCTCCGACAGGGAATTCAGCACGCCGCACTCCCGGATGAGGTTTCCGAACATGAGAAATCCGATCAGCGCCACGGCCTGGGGCGCGACGAGACCAACGATGACCGTCACCGCAATGGGGAACAGGATTTTCGTGGTCTTGGACACGGGACGGCCTTTGTAGGTCATCTTGATCTTCCGCTCCGCCTGCGTTGTACACAGCCGGATGACCGGCGGCTGCACCATCGGCACCAGCGCCATGTAGGAATAGGCCGCCACCATAATGGCCGCCGTGTAGCCGGAACCCAGCTGCTGGGCGACGAAGATGGACGTGGGGCCGTCCGCCGCGCCGATGATGGCGATGGAGGCCGCGTCGTTCAGTTCAAATCCCAGTAAGGATGCCAGTCCCAACGTGAAGAAAATGCCGAACTGCGCCGCCGCACCAAAGATCATCAGCTTTGGATTTGCCAGCAGCGGCTGGAAATCGATCATCGCGCCGATGCCGATGAACAGCAGCAGCGGGAACAGCTCATGTCCCGCGATGCCAAGCTCAAACAGGTGGGCGATGACCTCTGCTGCGCCGGAATTGGGCAGGTTTACCAGAATCGCGCCGAAGCCCATGGGCAGCAGCAGCGACGGCTCCATCTCCTTGACGATGGCGAGGTAGATCAGCACGCCGCCGATGAGCCACATCAGCACCTGCTGCCAGGTCAGAAACGTCAGGTTTTCCACAAGCACTTCCATAAATAAACTCCTTTTGCGGCAACCCGTCGCCGCACGAACTGGGCTTCATTATAACGTACCGGCGGTAAAAATGGGGTAAAAATTTGCCAGACACAGAAACGCCCTCCGAAAAGGCCGCAGCGGCTTCTTCGGAGAGCGTTTTCGTTCAAGTTTATTCGTCGGCGATTCGATATCCCACGCCCAGCTCGTTGATGACGTACCGGCTGTCCCCCGGACGGCAGCCCAGCTTCTTGCGGATGTTCGCCATGTTCACCTGTAATTTTTTCACGCTCCCGTCGTCCATGCAGCCCCAGACGGAGCGGATGATGGTGGCGTAGGTCAGCACCTTGCCTGTGTGCTGGCTCAGAAGCGCCAGAATGTTGTATTCCGTCTGGGTCAGGTGAACCGGGCTTCCCCCGACGCTCACCTGCCGCCGGTCATAGTCGATGACCAGATCGTCCACGGTGAACAGGTTGGAGGGCGCGACCCGCGTCCGGTTCCGGCTGGCACGAAGCGCCGCCCGCACCCGCGCCAGCAGCTCCGCCGTCCCGAAGGGCTTGGTTATGTAGTCGTTGGCGCCCAGATCCAACGCGGAGACCTTGTCGTTCTCCTCCGTCCGGGCGGACAGGACGATGATGGGAACCGTGCTGAAAAGGCGCACCTGCCGGATAAATTCGCCGCCGTCCATGTCCGGAAGTCCCAAATCCAGCACCACCAGATCCGGCGTGTAGGAGGAAAAGATCAGCAGTCCCTGACGGCACCGCTCTGCAGTCAGCACCTGATAGCCGTTGGTCTCCAGAATCGTCTGGACAAAGCCCAGAATGCTCTGGTCGTCCTCCACGATAAGTACCTTATATTTGTTATTCCCCATTTTCGTCCTCCATTTCCAGTCGGAAGCCCACTTCGGTTCCGCCACCGGCCCGTTTGTTCGCCCAGATCTCGCCGCCGTGGGCCTTGATGATGGCGCTGCATACGCTCAGGCCGATGCCCATGCTGCTGCGGCTTTGATCCATGGGCGCTTCGCTGCCCAGCATCCCCGTAAACAGCTTGGGGAGCTTTTCCTCCGGAATGCCGCAGCCGTCGTCCTCTACGTAAAAATACGCCCAGAGACCCTTGACTTCTACCCGAAGCCAGAGATTTTTCATGCCCTTGGCGTGGAAAACCGCGTTTTCCAGCAGATTCATCAGCACCTGAGAGATCAGCATGGCGTCCATGGGAATGCTGACGAATTCTTCCGGAATTTCCACATGAACCTCCGTGTCCGGGTAGTGTTTGTGGAATTTCACCAGTACCGCGTCGATCAGTTCCTCCAGAACGGTGTCGTTCTTGGAAAGACGGACAGTGGAGGTGTCAACGCGGGTCACGGACAGCAGATTTTCCACCATCCGCACCAGCCATTGGGCGTCGGCGCAGACGTCCGACAATAGCTTCATGTGGGTCTGCCGGGGAAGGGCATCGAAATTGTCCCGCATGGCGGAGCAGGCGCCGTAAATGGAGGTCAGGGGCGTGCGCAGGTCGTGGGACACCGCCCGAAGGAGATTGCCCCGCATCCGCTCCTTTTCCGCCTCGGCCTTCATCTGCTCCTGCCGCTTGATCTGGGTTGTCATGGTGCTGGTCATGATGGACACGATCAGCATCACCACCGCAGAGGCCAGACACTCCGGCCGGATCAGGTTGAACGCCCAGTAGGGATAGGTGAAGGCGTAATTCACGGCCATGACGCTGGCCAGAGAGGAAACGATCCCCCAGAAATACCCCTGCGTCCGCCATGCGATCAGGAACACGCCCAGCACGAAGATCATGGGCGTCACGGACGGGATACGGAACCACTGGAGCAGCGCCAGATTCAGGGCAAATGCCGTCACCAGAATGACCGCCGCGTAAGCGAAGTCCAGAAAAACGCGCTTGTGCTGCTTCATCATGCTCACCTCTTTTATCTATTATAGCATTTTCTGTCGGAAAAACATACCCCGCATCTGGGAAAGTTTGGTATGCTGGCAAAAATTCGGTAAAGAATCTGTTCCGGTTCTTTGCCAGATACCCATTGACAAACGCCGCCGTCTTTCCTAAAATGACGGAAAAGGGTAAGGAGGCCGCGCCATGGGAAGAGCGTCTACGAAAAGCAACAAGAACCGCTACCAGCTCGTCCGGGAGGAGCTGGGGCTTTCCAGAGAGAAAGCCAGCGAGCTTCTGGAAGCGGTCACGCCGGAGCGCATTGAGAAGATCGAAAGCGGAAAATCCCTCCCCCATCCCGACGAGGTGCTGACCATGGCGGCAAAATACCGCCGTCCCTCCCTGTGCAATTACTACTGCTCCAACCAGTGCCCCATCGGGCAGGCGTATGTGCCGGAGATCGAGATGAAGGAGCTGTCGGCAATCGTGCTGGAGATGCTGGCGTCCCTGAACTGCGTCAGCCGGGAGAAGGAGCGCCTGATCGAAATCACGGCAGACGGCAAAATTGAGGGGGACGAAATTGATGATTTCATCCGGATTCAGGAGGAATTGGAGAAAATTTCCATAACGGTGGAAACCCTGCAGCTCTGGGCGGAGAAAATGCTGGTAAACGGCATTATCGATCCGGAGGCATACCGGGCGAGAAAGCAGAAATAATTAAGCGGCGGAAGATTTCATGGGTGGTTGTAAAACAGTGAATGGAGCGTATCGGTACAGATACGCTCCATTTTTTGTGCCAACACGCTCCGCCTTGGCTCCCCCTTTGGGGGAGCTGTCACCGAAGGTGACTGAGCGGGCTTTCCGCACCCATTTTCCCTCTCCGTCTTCGCTTCGCTCAGCCACCTCTCCCAAAGGGAGAGGCAAGGGGTGCTTGGGCGGTATAGAAATGCACCCCATTCGCCTGCGCCGCTATTTTTCTTTTTGAGTGGAAATAGCCCCGTCTATTTTGCCGCTGCCGCTATGGACGCTTCCCCGCGCCGGGGATATAATAAGGCCGTAAACAGACATCACGGCAAAGGGCGCACCCCGGAAAGTCTGTTGACACTTCACCGTATCTCTGATACAATGAAGTCACTATCATGGAAAGGAGATTACAACATGAAATCGGCTGCTTTTTTCTGGCTGGTGCTGCTGGTGGTGTTCCTGATCGCTGAGGCGGCCTGCCCGATCCATCTGGTTTCCATATGGTTTGCGCTGGGAGCGCTGGTCGCGCTGCTGTGCGCCGCACTGGGCGCGCCGGTGTGGCTGCAGATCACGCTGTTCGTGGTGGTGTCCGGCATTCTGCTGGCGCTGCTGTGGCCGCTGGCAAAGAAATTCCTGAATTCCAAGGTCACGGCCACCAATGTGGACTCCGTCGTCGGCTCCGTTGGCCGCGTCACGGCGGATATTGACAATGTGGAGGCACGGGGTCAGGTAAAGCTGGGCGGCATGGAGTGGACGGCCAGAAGCACCTCCGGCGACCCCATCAGCGTGGGAACCGAAGTCCGGGTGGACAGAGTGGAAGGCGTGAAGGTCTATGTGACCCCTGTAGAGGCTGCCGTCACCGTCTGAGATCGTTAGGAAGAGAATCAATCATTACATGGAGGTTTTACTATGGGTTTTGTGATTTTAGCAATCATCGTGATCGCGTTCATTGTCGTCATTACCAACATTTCTGTTGTCCAGCAGTCCCGGGCTTATGTCATTGAGCGTCTGGGCGCGTTCCACAGCGTGTGGGGCGTGGGTATGCACTTCAAGGTCCCCTTCATTGACCGCATTGCCCGCCGGGTCAGCCTGAAGGAGCAGGTTCTGGACTATCCTCCTCAGCCCGTTATCACCAAGGATAATGTCACTATGCAGATCGACACCGTCGTGTATTTCCAGATCACCGACCCCAAGCTGTACGCCTACGGCGTGGAGCAGCCCATGGCGGCCATGGAGACTCTGACGGCTACCACCCTGCGTAACATCATCGGCGATCTGGAACTGGATCAGACCCTGACCTCCCGTGATGTGGTCAACACCAAAATGCGTTCCATTCTGGACGAGGCCACTGACCCGTGGGGCATCAAGGTCAACCGCGTGGAGCTGAAAAACATCCTGCCGCCCCAGGACATCCAGAACTCCATGGAGAAGCAGATGAAGGCCGAGCGTGACCGCCGTCAGGCGATCCTGCAGGCAGAGGGCCAGAAGAAGTCCGCCATCCTCATTGCCGAGGGCGAAAAGGAATCCGCCATTCTCCGCGCCGACGCCGAGAAGCAGGCCGCCATTCTGAAGGCTGAGGGCGAAGCCGAAGCCATCCGCAAGGTGCAGCAGGCGCTTGCCGATTCTCTGGAAATGCTGAACAAGTCCGCCCCCAGCGATCAGGTCATCAAGCTGAAGTCCATCGAGGCCATGCAGAAGGTCGCCGACGGCAAGGCCACCAAGATCATCATTCCCTCCGAGATGCAGGGTCTGGTGGGTCTGGCCAACGGCATCGTGGAAGGCACGAAGGAGTAAATTATGGCAAGGCAGGGCGACCGCTTTGTGAAGGTCTACTCCCAAGGGAGCAGCTTCACCGCGATTGTGCAGATCTGGGTGGACAGGGAAACCGGCGTGAATTACCTGTGGCAGTCCAGCGGCTACGGCGGCGGGCTGACGCCCCTCCTGAAGCCCGACGGCACCCCCGTCGTGACGCCGCTTTCCCCCGAATACGACAAATAACCGATATGCCCCCGCCCAAAAGGGCGGGGGCATTAGACCGTCAACAGGCACAGTGGGATAATTGACCTGCACCACTTGCCTCTCCCTGTGGGAGAGGTGGCTGAGCAACGCGAAGACGGAGAGGGGATACGAGACTGCAACGCCCTCTCAGTCACCTTCGGTGACAGCTCTCCCAGAGGGAGAGCCAAGGGGCTGTACCCCGTTACATAGCGTGTTGGTATGGGAAATGGAGCGTATCTGTACTGATTACGCTCCATTCATTGTTTTACGACGGCCCATCAAATGGGCGAGACAGATTCGTTTCTACACGCCCAGCACCCTGTCAAGCCGCCAGTCCAGCCACCGGTACAATCCCATGGCCATCAGGGCGACCGGAATCCACAGCAGGGTAAAGGCAGGGCATATCTGCCCCAGAAAATTTCCGGGGCGGCCGCGGTAGTCCCAGATCTGGTAGCGCCGGTTCACCAGCAGCCCCGCCGCCAGCTCCACCATAGTGATGATTCCCGCGCCGAGAACCGCCCGCAGCGGCCAGGGCAGAACGGGCTGCACCTGCCCCAGCTGCCCGATGAGCAGAAAGCACACCCCGCCTGCCGCGAACATGCTGATATGGCTGTATCCCCGCCAGAGCAGTTCCAGCCCCACGTAGGCGGCGCCGCCGATGCAGAAAAGCAGACATTTCTTGAGAAAAGCCATGTATTTTCACCTCGGAGGAAGTATTGCCAAAAATTCCGCCAAAAAAACGAAAAAACATCTTGACAATAACCGCTTGTTCGGATACAATAATAAAGCTGATTTCGGCGGTGCCGAAATCCTTTGACCACATGGCGGCATAACTCAGTTGGTAGAGTAGCCGGTTCATACCCGGTATGTCATCTGTTCGAATCAGATTGCCGCTACCAGGCCCGTTGGTCAAGCGGTTAAGACACCGCCCTTTCACGGCGGTAACATGGGTTCGATTCCCGTACGGGTCACCATGCAGAAAAAGCCCTAGAAACTTGTTCTAGGGCTTTTTTATTGCTTTATCAGCTATATTCCCACGTTCTCCGAACTATTCTGCGGGAAAATATTACCGCAGATTTTAATATTTTTCTGCGTGCGGTACGTTTTTAGGGCACAAATTTGACACGCCATTTGACACGAAATTTGCCACGCTTACCGCTTGTACATCCCCTGCACCACTCCGACGTTCTCCGCCCGCTCAATATCCCGCTTGTGCAGGTACTCATAGACGGCCATCATGGCCGCAGGCGGTTCGCCCTTCTGCTTGCGGTATTCCTCGATGTGGGAAACAACGGCCTTGTGCAGGGCGTTCATGTGGTTCATTTCCTCCCCGCTCAGCCTGTAAAACAGATCTGCCAGCTCCGGGTCGTCGTGCTTGTATTCCACGGCCAGCTCCGCGTAGGTGTGCGCGTCTTCCAGCTCGTCCTCAATGTGCTCCATCAGCAGTTTGATTTCTTTCATCTGATGCCCTCCTGAATGTACGCATACAGCGTATCAATGTCCTGTTTCCCCAGCTTGAGCGTAAGCCCGATTCCGGGGATTTTCACGGGCAGTGCCTCTGCCCCCATGTATGGCTTTGCGGCGTTATACAGGGCGTCAACATCCACCGTGCCATGCTCCATATCGTAAACGCCCAGCGCCTTTACCATGGGATGATCTGCGTACTGGGCGAGGATCTTCGGGAGATTTGCAGTGAGCAGTCCCCCAGCCCCGGCAACCAGAACTCTGTCCCAGCCGGAAAGACTTGGAGCAATGCTTCTGTCAATGAATCTTGCAAGCCCTGCCTGCACGTTTTCCATAGGAATCATAAATTACCTCCTTGAAAGTATGGGGCGGCGGCTGCCGCCCCAATTGTCGGGAATCAACCGTTGCAGCACCCGCCGCACTTGGGCAGGGGGTTGTACAGCGTCTGTGCCGTGGTGCCGGTTCCGGTGGTCACGTCGGCAACCTGCTTCGGATAGAAGGTCGCGTTGGCGTAAGTCACGATGGAATTGTCAGCGCAGCAGCGCCGCTCTGCCTCGATCTTGATGTCCTTGGACAGTTCGGAACGAACGCATTCCACATCCTGACGAACCAGCGCGAAGCTGTCCTCAGTTCGCTGATTGTGTACAGCCTGATCGCACAGGGTCTTGCGAATGTCCTTCAACTGCCCGTCAATGTAGGCGTACATCTCAAGGGATTTCTGATCGTTGTAGGTATTTGCCTTCAACAGTGCGATTTCGGAATCCTTGGCAGCGAGCTGCTGCTCGCGATCCAGTTCATACCGGCTCACGGGCATGTTCTCGCTGCACCCGCCCCAGCCGCAGCCAACCCCATATGGCATGGCGGGCATAGCGGGAGCGGTGGGAACGGCATTGCGGTTGCCGAGAGCCAGAGCGCCCAGGCCGCCCGCAGCGTTCATCACGCCCAGCGCCAGACCGGCAATACCCGTACCAAGACCGGCACCGGCTACGCCTTTGCTTGCATAATCCTTTTCTACTTCCATAGTTTAGAAGTCCTCCTTCAAAATATTAGGAGGTGGCCACCTTCTACCTATAGAATAACAAAAATCCCGACGGTAGAATCATCATCTACTCGTCGGGATTTCGTCAATAAATCGTCAATAAATCGTCACGCAGAATCAGAATTTCAGATTTTCAGGGAGCTTGTCACTGTACTTTCTGCACAATTCGTATTCTATCCGCAACTTTTTAATCGTTCTTGTGATAGTGGCTTGGGACACACAAAACTTGTGGCACTGTTTTGTCTGGCTCCATCCGGCGGCTCGGGTGCGGATGATCTTTTCCTCCAGCGGCGTAAGAATCGCCAGAGAGCAGAACTCATCCAGAATTACCCGATTCCATCGGACTTTATCCACTTATCACATCAGTCCTCCTTGGGGGAACTGTAGGTTCTTGCCTGCTTGCTGTCGGAGATACCGGCGGTGGTGGGATCATTGACCACGCCCAGAATCACCAGCACACCAAACACGGCGTTGACCACAGCAATGAGGCGGTTGCCCAGCTCGCCGAAGTCCAGGGAGTAGCCAAACACCGCCGCTACGGTCTGCACCAGGAGCAGAACGGCTGGGATGATGGCCAGCCAGAAGCTTTTGTTTTTGATACGTACAATCCAGTTAATCATTTTGTTTTCCTCCTTAAAGCGTAATGCCCTCGATCTCAGCGCGGATTTTCAGGCAACGGATGTAATTCCCCATGTGCTTCTTCTGCTCCTTCAGAAGATCGAGCGAGCAGTTGGGGGTGAACGGCAACGTTCCAGCCTCGTACTTCACGGTCATTGCGTCCAGTTTGTCGTACCGGATTTTTACCTGCTGGTACTCGGCCTTAAAGCGCTCCTTATAGTCAGCGCTTGTCATGCCTTCGATGGTGTCTTTCAGTTCGTACATTTTGTTTTCCTCCTTAAATTTAGCCCAGCCCAAGCCGGGCAAGAATAAACCCTACGACAGCGGCCACAACGATGTAGATGACCCTTTCCACCACAGATTTCCACCGCTTGCCGGGTTCGGATTTCAGCTCCTGCACGTCCGTGCAGAGGCCATCAACCTTCTCCCCGGTAACTTCCACCTTCTCCGCCATCACCGCAACAGACGTTGCCAGCGTGTTCACCGCTTCCGTGTGCCGTTCCAGCGCGTCCAGACGGTGGGAGTTGGATTTGCTCCGCTGTTCTACCGCAGAAAGCCTCCCGGCGATTTCCGTTTCTTCCATTGGCATACTCCCTTCTCAACCATTCCAACGGCTGTACTTCCCGTTGTCCTCGTGAATGCCCCATCCGTACAGCCCCAGACCGCCCCGCCCGGGGATTTTCTCGGCCTGTACCTCCTGGGCTATGGCATACAGCTTCTCCGGGGAGATCGCCCCTGAGAGATCTACGGCCTGTCCCGTGGTGTGCAGGGAGTTAGATACTCCGCCCACTTCGGCATTGTGCCGCTTGCACCGCACACCGGAATTCACATTCAGGGGAACCCCAGCCCGACGGCGTATCTCATCGGCCATGCGGACGGTTTCCTCCACCGGTTCTGCGGGGAAGCCATTGCAGTATTTCCCGCCGCACTGGCACCGGAATTCCTCACGGGTAAAGTACCGGATATCGTCCCAGAACGTCCCGGTTTTCGGCGCGTCGCTGCTTTCCGGCTTCTCCACTTTGACCGCCGTCCCGGCAATCGCGCCAATCAGCATTTTCTGGGTAGCCGCACCCGGTATCCCGTCCACGGTAAGCCCGTAGTCGGCCTGAAACGCCCGGATTGCTGCTTGCGTGTTCTTGCCGTCGGCTCCGTCAATTGCACCGGGAGAATAGCCCAGATAGGTCAGAAGGCACTGAACCTGCTTTACCGTCATACGTTCACCTCTTCCCAACCCTGAGGGTATGCGGACGGCGACCATACATTATTGCCAATTGTTGAACGGTATACTTTACCGCCTTCCGTGCAGCAGTCGCCCTTATTGTAGGGGCTGGTAGCCATGGCGACGAACGGCAACGCTTTTGCTGGGTCGGTGCTCCACGCAAACCCCCACTGTGCGGGAAGTTCCTCCGGCTCCTGGGTGTAGATAGTGCTGTCATAGGGCTGCACCAGCCGCACCACACGGCCAGCAGATGATTGACACACAAACCCGGCCTTGCGCTCCAGCATGTTTTTGTTTGCGGCAGCAGCCTTGAAACTGGGGATGTCGCTATCCGCCGCGTTCAGTTCGGTGCCTGTCATGTCCGGGGCTTTCTCCTGCAAGGCAAGCGCGTTCGCCCGCCCCTGGGCATACATGATGCTTTTTCTTTCCTCTTGTGTCACAGACTGTCAACCCCCTTCTTGTAGGCTTCATCCAGCTCTTTCAGCTGTTCCTCGCCGCCGCTGGCTTTCATTTCCGCGATTTTCGCAAGGATGGCGTTTTTGCGTTCTTCGATGGTCATGCGTTCACCCCCAGAGCGGTTTCGATTTCGGATAATGCGGCTTCATACTCAGTGTTCTGAGCAGCAACCGTCTGATACTGCTCCCGCTCATACTCCCGTTGGGCGGCGTCCAGCTCCGCCCACGGCTTCCACGGGGCAATCATTTCGCCAGTGAATATCACGCCGTCAGCACGTGTCCACGTCTGTCCCGCCGGGATATAGCGGTAGCCATCAATGTAAGCATCGCACTTACCGTCGAATGCGTCTGTCTCGATTGTGGTCAGCCCCTCGGCGGTGGAGGTGTGGCACTTAAAGCTGGAATCTATGTAAATCGTTTTCATGCGCCGCCCTCCTATTTCAGCAATTTGATTTCCGTCGCGGTGTACGTAATCGTCAAATACGCGGTATGGTTACCGGCAAAACCGATACTGTGGAGCCCGGACAGGGCAGATATGTCAACCGTTACCGTGGTAAGATTGGTACCGATTGCTGTCGAAGCAACTGTGGACGAACCACTGTACACCTCCAATTTTGTTTTGGAGCCGCCCGACGCTTTGCACGTCGCTTGAAGCGTGCTATACTCCGTCATGTCAATTTGGCCTTTTGTACGTGCAGAAATGATTCTGCCGCCGTTGTAGTTATTTACCGACTTAACCGTCAGTTCTGCTTCTGCGGTTACAGTGCTGTTCTCAGGCATTTCCCACTCACCGGCTATAATGTCGCTCGGGGCATTTGGTTTGAACAGGAACAGCGCATAGCTCAGCTCCACAGAGGTGCTCTGGCCATCCGTGGTGATAGTTACGGCCTTGCTGTCGGTCTCCGTTTCGCTTGTGGAGGTCACCGTCCACGTCCCTGCGTTCGGTACGATGCAAGCCCATGTACCACTGGTATCAGGGGCGGATAGAGTCGTTGTGCCGTCAGAGCAAGTGCAGGTCGAACCGGCAGGATAGGTGATGTCGATGGTAGCGGAGAAAAAAGCGATTGTAACGGTGTACTCTGTCTGAACATCGGCGGCTATGGTGGTCGGCTTGCCATCGCTGTTGACAATGGTTACGTTCCACTCGCCGCTTGCAAGCCCATTGAATATCGCCATGCCGTCGGCATTTGCGGTCTTGGTCTTCGTTTTACCGGCCTTGTTGGTGATGGTCACAGCTACCAGAGGCGGCGCATTTACCTTAAGCGTGCCACCTTCGCCGCCACTGCCTCCAAATCCATATAAAGGCACCGCAATACTCATACGTACACCTCCACCGTAATCGGAATATTCACCGTGGGCTTGTCCTCAAGGCAGGTAAACGTCAACACGCTGCCCTCCCGGGAAGCGAAGCTGACCATGCCGCACGCCTCTTTCAGCGCAAGATTGGTGGGCATGTCGCTTCCATACGCCGGATAGGCCATAGCTTTCTTTGCGTCCGTCATGCCTTCGATGGTCACAAACTGGACATACGGCGCACTGCCAGTCCACCCGGCTGCGGTCAGGGTTGCGGAGACGGAAACCGTCTTGCCGCCGTTCAGAGCCGTGTCCACGTAGCCCTTGTTCGCCGCGTCGGCATTGTCCGAAGGCGCACCCAGCCCCGTGACCTTGTTCCCGCTCATGGCGATATTCCCGGTCATGGTGCCGCCCGTTCTGTCCAGAAGGCCGTCGGTACTGACGACATAGTCGTTGATGGCGGGAACGACCTTTTCGTTTATGAACTTCTTGATGGCGATTCCCGCCTCGTCGAACTTTGCCTTGAATCCCGCCTCGGTAAGGCCGTCATCCACGTTGGGGCGTCTGCCCAGCTTCTGAATGACCTCCATATCGGCGGTCAGTTCCGGTATCTTTGCCATTTATGCTCCCTCCCTGTTCAGCGCCCTTTGCAGCGCCCCGTTTCCGCCGCCGCCATTGACAGGCATATCCTCCGACGTGGTCTGGACGCTCATTCCCGTTCCCGGGTTCCCGGCGGGAGCGCCGGCCATGGCCGCCGCTTCAAGATCGTCCAGAAGCTCCTGCTTCTTGGTGATATAGCCGTTGGGGAGCCGTTCAAGGTACTGTTTCGGCGTAATCAGATGGTTCATGAGAAGATTGTCCAGCGTCTGCATGGAGGCCATTTCCGACCAGTAGGAACAGGCACCCACGTCCTGCTTGATGGACATTTGCAGCTCCTTCAAAACGCCGAAATCGAACGGCCGCATAAAGGTCTGCTTAGGCAGCTGCATTCCCAGTGGCTGCTCACCGGGCTTGTCCATGTCCAGGGAAGTCTCCACCATACGGGTGCCGTACTTCGCCGCCATCATGTCAAGCCAGATTCTTCCCGCTTCCTCCATGCACTGGTAGTCGTTCTGCTTGGTCTGCTCCATAGGGGTGTTGGCCGCCCGCTGCAAGGCGATAATCGCACTTGTGGTCTCAATCCGGGCGTCGCCCATGGCCACGTCAGACGCGCCCAGCAGAGAGCGGGTCTTGTCAAAGCTCAGCTCGATAAACTGGGCAATCTGGGGGCTGACGGACGCGCCGTCGATAATCTTCGCCACATTGTTCACGTCTCCGGAAATGCCGATGGCCGTTCCCACGCTGCCGTCCCAGTGCTTGATCTTGTTCCGGTCATAGACCACTTTTGGGAACGCTATGGTCAGAAGTGAGATGCTGACAAGGGCGAACATCTTGTTGATAAACTTCTGGTTGGGCAGCATTCCGGTGGCCAGCGCCTGACCGTGGTAGCAGTCCCGGATATAGTCCCAGTTAATCCAGATCAGCGGGTACAGGCTGTAGCCGGTGTCATAGGCATTCCGAAGAATGCCCTTCTCCGTGCTTTCCATGCACCAGATGGTGCGGGTGTCCCGGTTCCGGAAATAGTAGGTCAGCACCGTCACCTTGTCGTCGGTGTAGCTGTCGTATTTGTTCTGGAATTTATCGGAATCCGCCGTAATGCTGTCCGGGTCGTCAATGCCGCACTGCCCGGCCTTTTTCAGCTCCTCCGCCCGCCATTGGACGTCCTCCACCAGCTCCCGGCGCACAAGGATGATCCAAGGCTGACGCTGTACATCCCGGCAATTGGGATTGCCGAACAGCACCCGGAGGTTGTCCACAATCTCCGCCACGATCTCTCCCTTGACGTCCTGACCGTTTTCAATGATGGGGTCAAAGTAGAAGTGCATACAGCCGTCGCCGGTAACGGCGGCGTTGCGCAAAAACTCCCGGTTCTTGGCTACGATCCGGTTGCGCTCGATAATGGCGGCAAACTGGTGGTTGATGATCTCGGCGAAGCCTTCCAGCTCTCGCTGGGTATACCGGGAGGTGGAGGGCATGGGAGTCACCTGAATGGTCATGTTGTCCGATGTAATGGTGGACACCTGAAAGTTGATGATCTGCTTGAACATGTTGTAGGTGGGGGTAGGCAGGCCGTTGCTCTCCACGCCCTCCCATTGATTTCCTATGAAGAAGTCCTCGTTGACCTTCACCGTGTCATACAGGCCGATCTGCTGGTTGAAGCCGTAGGCCTTTTCGTAGCGCTTCTGGATTTCCTCGTTGGTGGGAATCTTCTGTTTTCCACTCATTATTCGGCTTCACCACCCATCCGCTCGGCCTGACGGCTTTTCTTCGCCGCCTCCAGGGGGTCAAAGCCCAGAATCCCGGAAATGCCCAGGTTAAAATCATTCACGGACTTGACCGCTTCCTTTGCCGCCTCATAGTCCGGGACAAGCCCCTGCTCCAGAACGCCGACCCGTTGGCTCAGCTTTCGGAGGCTTTCGGCTTCCTCCCGGTAGTGCGCCCGTCTGCGCCGGTCGGAGGCAACGACCGCGCCCAGAACGAGGCAGGCCACGAGAATATTCAGAATCATGAGAATTTGCATTGTGTCCTCCTTACTGGGGAAGGGGCGGTTGCCCGCCCCTCATAAATCAGGCCTGATCCTTCGCCGCGACGGCGGAGTTGAACATGCCGGCCTTTGCCGCATAAGCCCGCAGGCGGTCGCCGCTGGTCAGGGTGACGGCGGCGGTGTAAGCTTTGGCCTCCACGGAATACCGGGGGTCAGAGCCGTCGGTGGTGTAGTAGACGGTGGCGCCGCTGGTGGTGGTCTCAATGGTGGCAGCCTTGCCGCTCATGGTGATGGTGGGGGTTTTCACCACGGTGCTGGGGGCGCAGGCCACAAGAACGCCGTCGGCCTTCTTGCCCAGGACAAAGGCGTCGTACATCATACGGAACTCGATCAGATCGCCGGACAGACCGGGAGGATCGACGTGACCCTTGAAGTCCTTGATCTTCATGGGGGAGATAACGGACTTCTTGTGCAGGATCATGAACACCACGTTGGCGGGCATCCGGTCGTTGGACATGGGCAGAACGTTCATGCCGGAGATCTGACCCACGGTGCCCTTGGGCAGGGTCTTGCCGCCCAGGGAATCCAGATTGACCCACTGCTTCGCCAGCTGGAGGGTGTCCAGATACTCGTAGGGAATCAGCAGACTTACGTCGCCCTTGACGCCCTTGTCCCGCTGCTTGTTCCGCGCCTTGATGATGTAGCCGATGATGGTGTCGGTGGTAGGGGCTGCCGCCAGTTCCTCGTGCATACCGGCGTTTTCCGCCCACTTCTTCAGGCGGTAGGTGTCCACCTCGGGGATGATATGCTCCTCCCGCTCCGCCTTCATGATGGCGCCGACCTTGTGCTTGTCCATGACCTCCATGTTGTTGCCCTTATCCACGGACAGGCTCAGAGACTTGTCCTGGGTCATGGTGAAGGTCTGCTCCTCGTTGCCAACTTCCTTGGTGTCGCCGTACCGGCTGCCGGTACCCACGCCCTTGGTGCGGTCGTAATCCTGAAGGGGTTCGGTTCTCAGGCTCTTGACATGGACGGTCTTCACGCCGGAAAACTCCATGTCCAGGCTGTGGTCAAAGAGGCCGTCGGTCTCGGATGCCTTGTCGAAGCCCTCCATCAGGGCGGCCTTGTACTTTTCGTCAAAATGAATGGTTGCGCTCATAAATTTCCTCCTTAAATCAAAAAATGAGCCGCGGCTGTCCCGTTGGGATCAGCTTCGGCTCTTGGCTCCTGTTTGTTTATTCTGTTTATGCGAACGCCGACATGAAATCGTCAAAATCGCTCTTTCCTCTCTGTCCGCCGGAATCCTTCTGGCTTCCGGGGGAGTTTGAGCGGTTTTCCCGGTTCTTCTTCTCGGCTGCCAGCTGACGTTCCAGCTCGGCGATTCTGGCTTCCTTCTGCGCGGCCTCGTACTTCTGGTAAGCGCTCAGGAGGGTCATACCGGCCTGTACATCGGGGGTCAGCTTGCTCACAAGCTCGTCCGTGAACTCCACCTCCGGATAGCTCCGGCGGAACTCATCCACCTCCCGCTGCGCCCGGCTCTGGCTGCTTTCCTCCGCCTCCTTCTGCTTGTCCTTCTCCGCGTTGACCGCGTCCAGACCCTTTTGCAGCCGGGCGTTCTGAAGCTCCAGCTTTGCCTCCGTCTCCGTGCGTCCCTCGCCCTTCCGGTAGCTGACATACAGCATTTCCGCTAGCTCGTTCAGGGGGGTGCCGGTTTTCTCCGCCAGGGTGGTCATGATCTCCATCACGTCCTTCTGGCCGTCCAGCTGGGTTTTCAGCTCCTGAATGGTCTGCTGGGCACGCTCTTTGACCCGGTCGTAATCCGCACCCTTCTGGGCGAGGGCGGTCATTTCGGCAAGGCCGACGGTTCGCTCCTCCTTGTTGACCTTAATGGTGAAGGTCTGCTCGGCATCCGGCTTGTCCGATCCCTCCGGGGCGTCGACTTCCCCGCCGGTATCTTCTCCGGTTCCCTCGTCAGGTTTTTCCGCTCCCTCATCGGCCACGGTGGTTTCCTGTTCCGTGTCAGCCCGCTCCTCGGTCTGTGCGCCGGTTTCCTGGTCGGTCACGGTCTGGTTGCCGTCCCCGTCAAAAGCCGCCACAAAGTCCTGGTAGCCGCTGTCCATCGTTTCTTCCATTGTGTGTTCTCCTTTCGTTTTCGGCTCTGGTAGGCCGTATATTCACGCCTGTGGTAGGGCGCAAATTTCTGATTCATCCCATGATGTAGCTCCGGCTCAGGCCGCTGCCGCACATGGCCGTCTGATAGTCCATGCCTCCCTCTTCCTCGTCGTCCTCGGTTTCCTCCCGCTCCCGTTCTCCGGGGAGGACGTAGGTCTGGGCGAAGTATCTCAAAGCGTCGGGGCCGTGGGTCAGCTCATGGGGGTTCTTGCTGACGTCGTTGGGGTCTGTCTTGTCGTGCTGCAAACACTTGATGCACTCGATCAGGCTGCCGCAGGTGTCGAATATGATAAGCCCCGGCTTTCCGTCCTCCCGGAGCTTGAAAAGCTCCTTCAGGGCGTACCAGCCCTGCTTCCGGTTATTATCCGCCTTGACCAGGCCAACCCCGTTTTCGGCGAAAGTAGCCGCCTGGGTCTTGCCCGTCTCCCGGCTCCGCGCCCACATATCCGGCGGGGAAATGGTAAAGTCGATATTCTCATCCGGCCGGGTCAATTCCAGCTGCTTTCTCGCCGCGTCGGAAACCACCATGTTGCTCTGGGCAAACTGCCGGTAGACGTAGCATCGTCCGGTTTCGTCCACCGCCACCCAGATGCAGAAGAACATGTCGAGGCCGTAGTCCATGGCGCGGTAGCGCTGCCAGTTTGGCTTCAGGGGGAAGGGCTTGCAGGTATGGATGCCGTCGGTAAACTCGTCGAAGTACACACCCGCCAGGGCGTTCCAGTCGCCGTATCGATGCGCCCGCCGGACGTCCTCGGGCAATAGCTCCAGCTGCTTGACGTAGTCCGGGTTCGCCTCCATCAGGTCTTTGTTGTCGTCCACCGTGGCGGGGATGAAAACATAGTCCTTCGGGTTCTCCCCGGTCTTGAACTGCCGGTCTATGAACAGCCGCTTCACCCAGAAATGGCCGGGTCCGCCGGGGTTGCAGGTCAGGTAAATCCGCTTGGGTATCCTGTTCGCGCCACGGACGATACCCGCCAGCCCTCGGAACTCGCTTTCCAGGAACTGGGTCGCCTCGTCGATGAACAGCCACTCGTATTCCTGGCCCTGGTATTTACCCTGCACCGCCGCGCCGTAGCCGGGCATGTTGCCGAACTTGATCTTTGACCCGTTGGCAAAGGTAATGACGTGGTCGGACTTGTTGTAGTTGAACGTACCCGGCGCCAGGATTTTCAGCATGGGGTCAATAAGCGTTCCCTCCATGTCCCCGTATTCCCGCCGGAGGATCAGTATCCGGATTCCCGGGTAGGTGTAAGAACCCAGCGCCGCCTTGCGCACCACCGACCAGGACTTCCCGCCACCTCTTGCCCCGCCGTAGCAGGTGTACTTGGCCGTGCTCAGGAAAAATTTCCACTGCGGCTCCGAATTGGGCGACCCGATATTCACTTTTACAGCGCTCTCAGCCGCCTTCTTTGCCGCCATTATCTGTCCTTTCCGGAAAACAAAAAGCCAGAACCAACGCTCTTTCCTGGCGTTCGCTCTGGCTCATGGCTCTGGCTTTTTCCGCTGTATTCAATTACGCTTTCGTTCTTGCATCGCCCGCAGAACAGCGGGAACCGATGCAGCTCCGTGGAGGAAAGCACTTTGGTCTTTGTCCTGCACCCACACACCGGGCAATATAAAAACCCTCGTTCATCTACTCGCACGATTGCCTCCCTTTCTCTTGGCGGAACAGGCAGGACTCGAACCTGCACACCGGAATCCACCGGTGAACGGATTAGCAATCCGCCGCAGTACCTGTTATGCTTACTGTCCCGTATTTGGTGCTGGTGGCTGGGGTCGAACCAGCTCCCTGCGCCTTATCACGACGCTGCTCCGCCTGTTGAGCTACACCAGCATTTTTTTATTTTTTATGACCGCCTTTTCAAAACTACCCCGCCCTTTTCCCCTCTACCCCCTCCCGGGGCAGTCTCAAAATTCGTTGCTGCGTATAGTATATATATTAT
>PPYF01189172.1_pt1 | contig 22423 bp, 14 predicted proteins | sample 1559871 | NCBI WGS metagenome assembly PPYF01 (sample SAMN08240021, study PRJNA423297) | Human gut metagenome, whole genome shotgun sequencing project.
CGCGCGACCAGGGTATTTCCCGGCGGCCAGGAGCGGGTCATGGTGCCGCCCAGCGTACCGGTGCCATAGTTCAGATAGATAGACTCGTTGCCGTACTCTTTGATCAGGCGCTGCATATTGGTCGCGATGATGTCGTAGGCTTCTTCCCAGCTAATGCGCTCGAATTTGCCTTCACCGCGCGCCCCGACTCGTTTCATCGGATATTTCAGGCGGTCCGGATTGTAGACACGGCGACGCATGGAACGCCCACGCAGGCAGGCGCGAACCTGGTGCAGGCCGTCGTAATTGTCATCGCCGGTATTGTCCGTTTCGACATATTTGATTTCACCGTCCACGACGTGCATACGTAGCGGGCAGCGACTACCACAGTTAACTGTACAGGCGCTCCAGATAACCTTTTCGTCTGATTTTGTTGGAATGGCGCTATCGACAGCGTGCGCAATCCGACTAAAAGGTAATGTTAATGCGCTGCTGGCCATTGCCAGGCCGCCGATCGCTGTCGTTTTTACCAAACCACGGCGACTCACCTCAGCAGCCAATACCGCATCAGGGATTTTCGTTTTCATAATGGCTCACTCAAGCTTGCTCACGATTGATTCCAGTAACAAACCGTATTGTGTAATTATTTCTATAGCAGCTCGCTATATAGGCTTGTATACATCGAATAATTTGAAAATCAAAGAGATAGGTAGATTTTCACTCGAAAGTAGTATTACGTGTAAGTGAGGAGTAATTATTGTTCGGTATCAAAGGGAGACAAAAAAAGCGCCCGCAGGCGCTTTTTAGATTCAGAAAAATTGGGTATTAGCCAATATATTCCAGTCCGTTCATATACGGACGCAGAACTTCTGGTACTTCAATACGACCATCAGCCTGCTGATAGTTTTCCATTACTGCAACCAGCGTACGACCAACAGCCAGTCCAGAACCGTTCAGGGTATGAACCAGACGGGTTTTCTTGTCCGACTTGCTGCGGCAGCGTGCCTGCATACGACGCGCCTGGAAATCCCAAACGTTGGAGCAGGAAGAGATCTCACGGTAGGTGTTCTGTGCCGGGATCCATACTTCCAGGTCGTAAGTTTTGCAAGCGCCAAAGCCCATGTCGCCAGTGCAAAGGATGATTTTACGGTACGGCAGGCCCAACAACTGCAGGACTTTTTCTGCATGACCAGTCATCTCTTCCAGCGCCGCCATTGAGTCTTCCGGGCGCACGATCTGCACCATTTCAACTTTGTCGAACTGGTGCATACGGATCAGACCACGGGTGTCACGACCATATGAACCGGCTTCAGAACGGAAGCATGGGGTGTGGGCGGTCATCTTAATTGGCAGATCATCTTCATCGATGATTTCACCGCGCACCAGGTTAGTCAGCGGAACTTCTGCCGTTGGGATCAGCGCATAGTTACTGGTGTCTGCTTCTTCTTCCAGCGGACGAGTATGAAACAGATCGCCAGCAAATTTCGGCAGCTGACCCGTACCGTACAGCGTGTCCTGGTTAACCAGGTACGGAACATAGTTCTCACTGTAGCCATGCTGTTCGGTATGCAGATCCAGCATAAACTGCGACAGTGCGCGGTGCATGCGAGCAATCTGCCCTTTCATTACCACAAAGCGGGAACCAGTCAGCTTAACTGCAGCTGCAAAGTCGAGGCCAGAGTGCATTTCACCCAGCGTCACATGGTCACGAACTTCAAAGTCAAACTCACGCGGGGTGCCCCAGCGGCTGACTTCAACGTTGTCATTTTCGTCTTTACCTACCGGCACTTCATCTGCAGGCAAGTTAGGGATGGTTAGCGCGATATCGCGAATTTCAGCCTGTAAAGCATCCAGCTCGGCTTTTGCTGTATCCAGCTCTTCGCCCAGTTTGTTCACTTCCAGACGTAAAGGCTCGATATCTTCCCCGCGCGCTTTCGCCTGGCCAATGGATTTCGATCGGGAGTTACGCTCCGCTTGCAGGTTTTCCGTTTTGACCTGCAATACTTTACGACGCTCTTCAAGAGCGCCCAGCTTATCTACATCCAGCTTAAAGCCCCGGCGTGCCAGTTTTTCAGCGACTGCGTCTGGCTCATTACGCAGCAGATTGGGATCGAGCATGCTTATCCTGTGCTTATCGAATTAAATGGGAGATGTGGCCACAGCCTGCGACCACAGGGATACAGTAACAACATTACCGCAACGATAACATTAACGGTAGCGTTTTATGGGGCTATTTTGATCCTGTTCAGCCAGCCAGGCGAGCTTTTCGCCAATCTTGCCTTCAAGGCCCCTGTTTGTCGGGAAATAATAGCGTGTTTGTGCTATTTCCGGCGGGAAGTAAACCTCACCGGCAGCATAAGCGTTTGCTTCATCATGAGCGTAACGATATTCCTGCCCTAATTCGCGCATACCAGTACAGCGCCGCATCGGGTGCGCTACCACGTACCGACTTATGCAGTGCGGAAATCAGATCGTAAAAGCGATCGCCTTTGTTATCAAAGCGGGCGCTACGTTCACCGGCGATTTCGGTCAGTAATTCAGGCTTCAGGACCCGCTTACCGCTATCATCGACTTCGGCCATATCCGCCATCATTTCCAGCGTATTTAACGCCCGGCGCGCGTCGCCATTCACCAGTTCAGCAATGGCGCGTCGTGTTTCATCTGGCAGAACAATATCCTGACCACCATAGCCACGGGTTTTGTCTTCCATCGCCTGAGTTAGTACTTGCTCAATATCCTCTGTACTCAGGGATTTCAACAGATAGACACGGGCACGGGAAAGCAGTGCCGAATTAAGCTCAAACGACGGGTTTTCAGTGGTTGCGCCAATAAAAGTGATGGTGCCGTCTTCAATATGTGGCAGAAATGCATCCTGCTGGCTTTTGTTGAAACGGTGAACTTCGTCAACAAAAAGAATAGTGCGGCGACCTGCATTGCGGTTTTGCCGGGCGCGCTCGATCGCCTCGCGAATCTCTTTCACGCCAGAGGTGACGGCAGAAATACGTTCCACATCAGCGTTCGCATAGCGGGCAATCACTTCAGCGAGGGTTGTTTTGCCGGTACCCGGTGGCCCCCAGAGGATCATCGAATGCAAATGCCCGGCTTCGATAGCGCGCGGCAGCGGCTTCCCCGCAGCCAGCAAATGTTGCTGGCCGATATACTGTGCTAAATTTTCTGGCCGCATACGCGCGGCCAGAGGTTGAAAAGTATTATCCGAAAAATCGAGCGACAGATTGCTCACTCAGGTGCCTCTACTTACGTTGATCATCTACCGTGACGCCTTGCGGCGGGGTGAAGGTAAATTTCGCTGCATCCACAGCCCCATTTTGCTGGGATTTCAGTTGATAACTGCTGCGCTGATCGTCCTGCTCCACCGCGCTAAACTGATGGATTGTGCCATCACGTCCCACGTTAATGGTGAACTGCTTCAGATTGCCATTGCTGGCTTTCGGCGTCAGGACAAAGTCATCGCCATTCTGTTTGATATTGTACTGCTGCCAGTCGCTGGACTGGTTGCGGGCAATCAGCATAAACGGCGTATTACCGGTGGCATCTTTCAGCCAGGTTGCCGTAGCTTGCTCAACGAACGGGTTATAGAACCACAGTGTTTTACCGTCAGAAACCAGAATGCTTTCATCAGGTTGTGTCATATGCCAGTTGAATAAGTTTGGACGTTTCACCCACAGATCGCCCTGACCTTCCTGCACCGCCGCGCCGCTACCATCAGTCACTTTTTGTGTGAAGCTGGCGTGGAAGCTGCTGACTTTATCCAGGCGGCTTTTCAGATCGCTTGCGGCATCAGCCCAAACGCTGCTTGCTACTAAGCTTGAGAGTAATGCACAGGTGATGGCAATTTTTTTCATCATTATTCCTCAAATTACGTCACTCCCGATCGGGAGTTCCCTCTACTCTCTATTCCAGGCTAATAATCAGCTTGAGGAAAGAAGAAAATACTGAATTTTCAGTTGATAGAGTGCCGGATGCGACGCTACCGCGCCTTATCCGGCAATGCATTAATTAGTCAAACGGCGGTGGGGCCAGCACTTCACGATTACCGTTGTGCCCCTGTTCGCTGACAATCCCCTGCGCTTCCATCTGTTCGATAATACGCGCTGCACGGTTATAACCAATGCGGAACTGACGCTGTACGCCAGAAATTGACGCTTTGCGTTTTTCAGTGACAAACTGCACCGCCTGATCGAACAACGGATCCAGTTCTTCAGCGCCATCGAAACCACCCGCACCACCTTCGCTTTCGCTGTCGGAGGTGATGCCATCAACATACTGTGGGCGACCACGCGCTTTCCAGTCCTGCACCACGGCATGAACTTCCTGATCGCGAACAAAAGCACCATGGACACGTACCGGCAACGTGGAGTTCGGCCCAGAGTAGAGCATATCCCCCATACCCAGCAGTGATTCCGCGCCAGCCTGATCAAGAATGGTACGTGAGTCAATCTTACTGGATACGGTAAAGGCGATACGGGTCGGAATATTCGCTTTAATCAGACCAGTAATAACATCAACCGATGGACGCTGAGTTGCCAGTACGAGGTGGATACCCGCGGCACGGGCTTTTTGCGCCAGACGTGCTATCAGCTCTTCCACTTTTTTACCTACCGTCATCATCAGGTCGGCAAATTCGTCAACCAACACCACAATGTATGGTTCTTTTTTCAGCACCGGATGCTGGGCATCCATACTGTCACCCGGCTTCCAGTACGGGTCTGGAATCGGACGCATCATGCGATCGGCTTCAGCAATTTTTTCGTTATAACCCGCCAGATTACGCACACCCAGCGCAGACATCAGTTTATACCGACGCTCCATCTCGTTAACACACCAGCGCAGCGCGTTGGCGGCATCTTTCATATCAGTAACGACTTCCGTTAACAGGTGCGGAATGCCTTCATACACCGAAAGCTCCAGCATTTTCGGGTCGATCATGATGAAACGCACATCTTCTGGCTGTGCTTTATAAAGCATGCTCAGGATCATCGCGTTCACACCGACAGATTTACCGGAACCGGTAGTCCCCGCAACCAACAAGTGCGGCATTTTCGCCAGATCGGCAACCACCGGCTCACCGGCGATATCTTTACCCAGCACCACGGTTAATGGCGACGGATTATCGCGGAATTTGGCGTTATCCAAAACTTCGCGCAGATAAACGGTTTGTCGTTTTTTATTTGGTAACTCCAGACCTACATAGGGTTTGCCAGGAATAACTTCAACGACACGCACCGCCACCGTCGAAAGTGAACGGGCAAGGTCCCGTGACAAGTTAGAAATGCGCGCCGCTTTTACGCCAGGAGCCAGGTTAAGTTCAAAGCGAGTGATAACCGGCCCCGGAGAGTAATTGACGACATCGGCTTTAATACGGAAATCAGCCAGACGCGCTTCCACCAGACGAGCCATTTGTTCAAGCGCAAAGGTATCTACCGGCTCCACTTCGCTCGGCGGCGGTGTCAGCAAATCCAGAGAAGGCAGCGGCGTCGTCGGTTTATGCAACGGACGGCTGTCGCCATTACGCATCAACAGCGGATGAAGCAGGGTATCCTGCGGTTGTGGCGCAACTGGCTGTTGTGGCTGCTGATACTGCTGCTGCGGCGCAACCGGTTGTTGCGGCTGCTGATATCAGCCTCTGCCGCAGCATCTGCATCTTCTGCGTTTACGGGCACATCATGTTGATACTGTTCGCCATAGCGTTGCTGCTGTGTCTGGGCGAACTGACGTGCCAGTTCATCCTGCTGCATCGCATCGATTTCATCATCGTTGTACTGATCGCCAGAATCGTACTGATTGCGCTGGGCTTCACGGGCTTTTTCTTCCGCCGCACGCTGTGAGGGCAGCTTAATACCGTAAGACGCCAGTTCACGACGAGTTGGCACGCGGATACGTTTCGGTCGTGGCAACTGCGGACCAATCCCCTCTTTGACCTGAGGACGCGGTCCACCGCTATTTGCCAGACTGAAGACTGGCGCGGCAACGGTTGCGGCAGCCCCCGTCGCCAGTGTCGCTTTTTTCACGCCAGATGCCAGCGGGGAAACAGCGGCAGCGGCTTCTACTGGAGGTACTGCTGCAACAGAAGGTGCTTTCAGCGAAGATTTGATCGGTTCTGGTTCTTTAACCGGTTCTGGAATCGGTTGATACCAGGCCGCAAGTTGTTCACGTTCACGGGCTCGCTTCTCTTCAACTTCTTCAAAGTAGTAAAGCGGCGGACGCGCGGGTTTTGTCTCTTCTACAACGGGTTCAGGCTCCACAACAGGCTGCTGTTCAACGGGTTGCGGCTGTTGGTACAACGGCTCCTGAGCGGCTGGCTGCTGATAAGTTTGCTCAGTCTGGTATGTAGACTGTGGAGCAAAAGTGGATTGCTGCTCTTCGGCTTGCCAGGCGTTACCTGCCACCGGTTGTTCTGGCGCAGGGGCATAATACGGCTGTTGCGCAGGTTGTTCAGCTGCAGGTGCATAATACGGCTGCTGCGGCTGTACTGGTTGTTGCAGCGGCTCATTATATTGCACTGCAGGCTGCGCATATTGTGACTGCTGTGGGTAACCTTCCGGTGCAGGAGCAATAACCGGCTCTCCTGTTTGTGGACCCGGTACAGGCTGCCAGGCTACTGTAGGTTGCGCAGGTGGAACATCAACAGAGGCAACAGGCGGCGTCTGAGTCACAGGTTCAACCGGCGCAGCCCAGCTTTGTGTCGCCGTGGTAGCAGCAGCTGCTACAGCGACAGGTTCGGTAATTGGCGCACCGTTTAATAATGGATCGTATTCGTCATATTCTGGCTGCGTTGCACGATTGCCCGAAAATAGGACGTCGTCCGGGTCGGCAGCCACACCGCGTGCAGTGTAGGTAATCTCTTCGTCATCATCCATCCGCTTACCGGAGAACAACGCAGCGTCTGTTTGCCGCCCCATCGGATTAATGAATTTTTCCGCCAACCGTTTACGACGCGCTAGCGCGCCGCGAAGAATACGGGCACGGCGTGATTCATGCTGTTTGCCGTGATTTTCATCTTCATACTCTTCGTCGTCTTCATACTCATCTTCATCGACCCAGGTATCATCGCGACGGGTACGATTACTGGCGAAGGTGAGAATGTTTAAAATCCAGCCGCCGAGTTTTTCAGCAATGGTCACCCATGACCAACCGGTGAACAACGTCAGGCCCGCTGCCCAAACGCAGAGCAGCGCAATAGTTCCCCCGCTACTGTGTAGCAGTGGTTGTAGCGTAGTGCTTAGTAAGCTGCCAATGACGCCACCGGAGGCAAAATACCAGATATCGTCAGCGTTGATTGCCGCCAGACCACAGGAGGTAAGGATGAGCGCCAAAACGCCAATGATGCGTAGCGAAACGGCAAAATAATCAATGTATTCGTCGCTGGACTGATGACGCCAGGCAAACCAACAACCGCCGACAATAATGACGGGAATGGTGTAAGCCATCACGCCAAAAATAAAGAACAGCGTATCTGCCAACCACGCACCGGGCATCCCACCTAAATTATGGATAGGTTCATGCCAGGCCGTTTGCGACCAGCTGGGGTCCGAAGGGTTAAAGCTTAGTAAGGCAGCCATCAACCAGACGGCAAACAGGACAATAAGGATCAGCAACGCCTCCAGAAGGCGGCGGCCGCTACTTAACTTTGTCAATGTGACTTCTTTGTCTTCAGTGTATTCCTGGCTCAAGAAAGGCTCTCCAGGTTACAGGCTTTTCCTGCCCGATGCTAAAACGGACAACAGTACCAGGTTACCCCAGTACTGTTGCTGTATGGATTAACAGGAGTGTAATCAAAATACGCCGATTTTGCACCTGTTCCGTGTTAGCGCGTCTTAATAACCAGACGATTACTCTGCTTGACTTCTTCCATAACAACGTATGTCCGTGTGTCATTGACGCCAGGCAGACGCAGCAGGGTTTCCCCCAGCAACTTACGGTAGGCTGACATATCCGGCACGCGTGTTTTCAACAGGTAGTCGAAATCACCGGATACTAAATGACACTCCTGAATTTCTTCAAGTTTTTGTACAGCGGTATTGAATTGTTCAAACACATCCGGTGCGCCACGATTCAGAGTAATCTCAACGAATACCAGAAGTGATGCATCCAGATAATGGGGGTTAAGCAGCGCCGTATAGCCCTGAATAAACCCTTGTCTTTCCAGCCGACGCACACGCTCAAGGCACGGCGTTGGGGAAAGTCCCACACGTTTAGAAAGCTCGACGTTAGAAATACGCCCATCCTTTTGCAACTCATTAAGAATGTTACGATCGATACGGTCGAGATCTTTGCCAGGGCGCTTCTTGCTATCTACCATTATTATTGTCTCTCTGTATTCCTTCCCTACTCCTGTCTGACCCTGAAACATCACTGTTCAGAGTCGCTACCCGTCACGATAGACCGAAATCATGAAGATTCACGGCGCGCAATGCCTGGGTCTACGGTGAGAAGACCGTTGCCTTGTGGCAGCTATCGACATCACGAATGGCGTCTGTCCACGCCATACGTAGATTTCACTAGCACGGTAAACATGGTATTTACATGCATGGTTATGCGCATATAAGAATACTGTTTTTTTTCTTCCTCGAATGTTTTCGCAAAACACCAGGGGATTGTCAAAGCAAAACATCGATTTTTAGTACAACATGCCAGATATTCATTAACAGGGGCGTTTATTCATCATTTAATCGGCTTATAAAGCGGGAAATTTAAGTAGCAGAGGTGATAATGACGGGAGAATTTGACCTGCTTATCGATGCTGCCGATTGCACAAATTGTTAACAAAATCGTCATACTCTTTTTTTACGTCTGTAAATTCCCTACAATCCTGCCCATTGTCTGCCAACAACTATGGGGATCTCATGGGCACGACCAAACACAGTAAACTGCTTATCCTGGGTTCAGGCCCGGCGGGATACACCGCTGCTGTCTACGCGGCGCGCGCCAACCTGCAACCTGTGCTGATTACCGGCATGGAAAAAGGCGGCCAACTGACCACCACCACGGAAGTGGAAAACTGGCCTGGCGATCCAAACGATCTGACCGGTCCGTTATTAATGGAGCGCATGCACGAACATGCCACCAAGTTTGAAACTGAGATCATTTTTGATCATATCAACAAGGTGGATCTGCAAAACCGTCCGTTCCGTCTGAATGGCGATAACGGCGAATACACTTGCGACGCGCTGATTATTGCCACCGGAGCTTCTGCACGCTATCTCGGCCTGCCCTCTGAAGAAGCCTTTAAAGGCCGTGGGGTTTCTGCTTGTGCAACCTGCGACGGTTTCTTCTATCGCAACCAGAAAGTTGCGGTCATCGGCGGCGGCAATACCGCGGTTGAAGAGGCGCTGTATCTGTCTAACATCGCTTCGGAAGTGCATCTGATTCACCGCCGTGACGGTTTCCGCGCGGAAAAAATCCTCATTAAGCGCCTGATGGATAAAGTGGAGAACGGCAACATCATTCTGCACACCAACCGTACGCTGGAAGAAGTGACCGGCGATCAAATGGGTGTCACTGGCGTTCGTCTGCGCGATACGCAAAACAGCGATAACATCGAGTCACTCGACGTTGCGTGCAATGAATAAATCTCGTCAAAAAGAGTTAACCCGCTGGTTAAAACAGCAAAGCGTCATCTCCCAACGTTGGCTGAATATTTCTCGTCTGCTGGGCTTTGTGAGCGGCATATTGATCATTGCCCAGGCCTGGTTCATGGCGCGAATTCTGCAACATATGATTATGGAGAATATTCCCCGTGAAGCCCTGCTGCTTCCCTTTACGTTACTGGTTCTGACCTTTGTACTGCGCGCATGGGTGGTCTGGTTACGCGAACGGGTGGGTTATCACGCCGGGCAGCATATCCGCTTTGCCATCCGCCGTCAGGTTCTCGACCGTCTGCAACAAGCAGGGCCAGCGTGGATTCAGGGTAAACCTGCGGGGAGCTGGGCGACGCTGGTACTCGAGCAAATTGACGATATGCATGATTACTATGCACGCTATCTGCCGCAAATGGCGCTGGCAGTGTCGGTGCCGTTGCTGATTGTGGTGGCGATCTTCCCCTCTAACTGGGCTGCGGCGCTCATTCTGCTGGGCACAGCACCGCTAATTCCGTTGTTTATGGCGCTGGTTGGAATGGGGGCTGCCGATGCTAACCGACGTAACTTTCTCGCTCTTGCTCGCTTAAGTGGGCATTTCCTCGATCGCCTGCGCGGCATGGAAACATTGCGTATTTTTGGTCGTGGTGAAGCTGAAATTGAAAGTATTCGTTCTGCTTCGGAAGATTTCCGCCAACGGACAATGGAAGTGCTACGACTGGCGTTTTTATCCTCCGGCATTCTCGAATTTTTTACCTCGCTGTCAATTGCTCTGGTGGCGGTCTACTTTGGTTTTTCCTATCTCGGCGAGCTGGATTTTGGTCACTACGATACTGGCGTGACGCTGGCTGCGGGTTTTCTGGCCCTGATCCTTGCGCCAGAGTTTTTCCAGCCATTACGCGATCTCGGTACGTTTTATCATGCTAAAGCCCAGGCTGTTGGTGCAGCTGACAGTCTGAAAACGTTTATGGAAACCCCGCTCGCCCATCCGCAGCGCGGTGAGGCGGAATTAGCATTGACCGATCCGCTGACCATTGAGGCCGAGGATCTGTTTATCACGTCGCCGGAAGGTAAAACGCTGGCCGGACCGCTGAACTTTACTTTGCCAGCAGGCCAACGTGCAGTGTTGGTTGGTCGCAGCGGTTCAGGTAAAAGCTCACTGCTGAACGCGCTTTCTGGTTTTCTCTCATATCAGGGATCATTACGAATCAACGGGATAGAATTACGCGATTTATCACCAGAATCATGGCGTAAACATCTCTCCTGGGTTGGGCAAAACCCACAATTACCGGCAGCAACATTACGGGATAACGTACTACTGGCGCGACCTGATGCCAGCGAACAAGAATTACAAGCAGCGCTGGATAACGCCTGGGTCAGCGAGTTTCTACCGCTCCTGCCACAAGGCGTTGATACGCCTGTTGGCGACCAGGCTGCCCGCCTTTCCGTGGGGCAGGCGCAGCGCGTGGCGGTGGCCCGTGCGTTACTAAATCCCTGTTCGCTATTACTGTTGGATGAACCCGCTGCCAGCCTTGATGCTCACAGTGAACAGCGCGTAATGGAAGCGCTGAATGCCGCCTCTCTGCGCCAGACAACGTTAATGGTCACCCACCAGTTAGAAGATCTTGCTGACTGGGATGTCATTTGGGTTATGCAGGATGGCCGGATTATTGAGCAAGGACGTTACGCGGAATTAAGTGTGGCTGGTGGCCCATTCGCCACATTACTGGCCCATCGTCAGGAGGAGATTTAAATGCGCGCTTTGCTACCCTATCTGGCACTGTATAAACGTCATAAATGGATGTTAAGTCTTGGTATTGTGCTGGCAATTGTGACGCTGCTCGCCAGTATCGGTCTGTTGACACTTTCCGGCTGGTTCCTCTCGGCCTCAGCGGTTGCGGGGGGTGCCGGACTGTACAGCTTCAACTATATGCTACCCGCTGCGGGCGTGCGTGGCGCAGCAATCACCCGTACTGCCGGGCGCTATTTTGAACGTCTGGTAAGTCACGACGCGACTTTCCGCGTGTTGCAGCATCTGCGCATTTACACCTTCAGCAAATTGCTGCCCCTCTCCCCTGCCGGACTGGCGCGCTATCGTCAGGGCGAATTGCTCAATCGCGTGGTGGCGGATGTTGATACGCTCGATCATCTTTACCTGCGCGTTATCTCGCCGCTGGTGGGCGCTTTTGTGGTGATTATGGTGGTGACAATCGGGTTAAGTTTCCTTGATTTCACCCTCGCCTTTACGCTGGGCGGCATTATGTTACTGACGCTTTTCCTGATGCCACCGCTGTTTTATCGTGCGGGAAAAAGCACCGGGCAAAATCTGACTCATCTTCGCGGACAGTATCGCCAACAACTGACGGCCTGGCTGCAAGGGCAAGCTGAGCTGACCATTTTTGGTGCCAGCGATCGTTATCGCACGCAACTAGAGAATACAGAAATTCAATGGCTGGAAGCGCAACGCCGTCAATCTGAACTGACCGCATTGTCGCAAGCGATAATGCTGCTCATTGGCGCGTTAGCGGTGATCCTGATGCTGTGGATGGCGTCTGGCGGCGTTGGCGGCAATGCTCAACCCGGCGCGTTAATTGCCCTGTTTGTCTTCTGCGCGTTAGCCGCGTTTGAAGCACTGGCACCAGTAACGGGTGCATTTCAGCATCTGGGGCAAGTCATTGCCTCTGCCGTTCGGATCACTGATTTAACGGATCAAAAACCGGAAGTCACCTTCCCTGATACCCAAACTCGTGTTGCCGATCGCGTTTCGCTGACATTACGGGATGTTCAGTTCACTTATCCGGAGCAATCCCAACAGGCACTTAAAGGGATTTCTCTTCAGGTAAACGCCGGGGAACATATTGCGATTCTCGGGCGAACCGGATGCGGCAAATCAACACTGTTACAACTGCTGACCCGCGCTTGGGACCCGCAACAGGGCGAGATTTTGCTTAACGATAGCCCCATAGCCAGCCTGAATGAAGCGGCTCTACGACAGACCATCAGCGTTGTTCCTCAGCGAGTGCATCTGTTTAGCGCCACGCTGCGTGATAATCTGTTACTCGCCTCGCCTGGCAGTAGTGATGAGGCTCTGTCGGAGATCTTGCGGCGCGTTGGTCTGGAGAAGCTGCTCGAGGATGCAGGTCTCAACAGTTGGTTAGGTGAAGGCGGACGCCAGCTCTCCGGTGGTGAACTGCGCCGTCTGGCTATCGCCCGTGCGCTGTTACATGATGCGCCACTGGTGTTGCTGGATGAACCTACCGAAGGCTTAGATGCCACAACCGAAAGCCAGATCCTTGAATTGCTTGCAGAAATGATGCGTGAGAAAACGGTGTTTATGGTCACCCATCGACTTCGCGGACTCTCTCGTTTCCAACAAATAATAGTGATGGACAACGGGCAAATTATTGAGCAAGGTACTCACGCAGAACTGCTTGCCAGACAGGGGCGTTATTACCAGTTCAAGCAGGGTTTGTAAGCTATTATTGAACGATCCGACTTGCGTGGAGTTTTGCGGTCATGCGCCTGGTTCAGCTTTCTCGCCATTCAATAGCCTTCCCTTCCCCGGAAGGCGCATTACGTGAGCCTAACGGCCTGCTGGCACTTGGGGGCGATCTTAGCCCTGCGCGCCTGTTAATGGCTTACCAGCGTGGTATTTTTCCGTGGTTTTCTCCAGGCGACCCCATCCTCTGGTGGTCGCCCGATCCCCGCGCGGTGCTATGGCCAGAATCACTGCATATCAGCCGTAGTATGAAGCGATTTCATAAACGCTCGCCCTATCGTGTCACGATGAATTACGCTTTTGGTCAGGTCATTGAAGGCTGTGCCAGCGATCGCGAAGAAGGAACCTGGATCACGCGTGGCGTGGTCGAAGCCTACCATCGCCTTCACGAACTCGGTCATGCCCACTCCATTGAAGTCTGGCGTGAAGATGAGCTTGTCGGCGGTATGTACGGCGTGGCCCAGGGAACACTATTTTGTGGCGAGTCCATGTTCAGCCGGATGGAAAATGCGTCTAAAACGGCGCTTCTGGTATTCTGTGAGGAATTTATCGGTCATGGCGGTAAGCTTATCGACTGCCAGGTCCTTAACGATCACACAGCATCGCTTGGTGCCTGCGAAATTCCCCGCCGGGATTACCTTAATTATCTCAATCAAATGCGCCTCGGACGATTGCCGAATAATTTCTGGGTACCACGGTGCTTGTTTTCACCACAAGAATGAATGTTTTCGGCACATTTCTCCCCAGAGTGTTATAATTGCGGTCGCAGAGTTGGTTACGCTCATTACCCCGCTGCCGATAAGGAATTTTTCGCGTCAGGTAACGCCCATCGTTTATCTCACCGCTCCCTTATACGTTGCGCTTTTGGTGCGGCTTAGCCGTGTGTTTTCGGAGTAATGTGCCGAACCTGTTTGTTGCGATTTAGCGCGCAAATCTTTACTTATTTACAGAACTTCGGCATTATCTTGCCGGTTCAAATTACGGTAGTGATACCCCAGAGGATTAGATGGCCAAAGAAGACAATATTGTTTAACCGGCCTTTTTATTTTGTGATATGTATGAAGTACTTTGGAAGTATAAGTCCATAACTTGTCTCGATGTAGATATACTGCACAAGTTGTTTACAGTATGAGCAAACAATAATTATCATTAAAATTCTTCTTGACCGTTTTACTCCAACTCCCTATAGTAGCGCCCCGTTGCCACCCATGAGGTTTGGCAGCAAAACAATTTGGTGAGGTGTCCGAGTGGCTGAAGGAGCACGCCTGGAAAGTGTGTATACGGCAACGTATCGGGGGTTCGAATTGAATTTCTAAGCTGCCTGTACGGCAGTGAACGCCAACTTTCACAGCCTTTGCAAGATTGTTCCTTTCTAAGCTGCCTGTACGGCAGTGAACGTTCGCTGCAACCGCTAGCCAAGACGGTAGGTTTTTCTAAGCTGCCTGTACGGCAGTGAACTCAAATACTACACGTTTAGCCCGTTGTTAATAAAGCAAAACCATCCCATTCTCCTGCAGCACCCTTTTTTATCCTTACCTTCCCGCAGCACTAATTATCAACAACTTACCATCATCATTAAAAAAAGGGTCTGAACCTCCACCCCATAAATAAAAAGTCCGCAACCTCTTTCGAGATTACGGACTTGACCAACCTACCTGACAATCAGATTAATGCGCTGCTTCCGCCTTGTGCTTTTGTGCACTCTGGAATCCGTAAGTCAGCTCATTTTTCTCTTTATCCAGCGCGACGGTGACCTGACCGCCGTCCACCAGCGAACCAAACAGCAGTTCGTTGGCGAGCGGTTTTTTCAGGTTGTCCTGGATGACACGCGCCATCGGACGTGCGCCCATTGCCCGGTCGTAACCTTTCTCGGCCAGCCAGTTACGCGCTTCCTGGCTCACTTCCAGAGAAACACCTTTCTGATCCAGCTGAACCTGCAACTCGACGATGAATTTATCCACCACCTGATGGATCACGTCGGTTGACAGATGATCAAACCAGATAATGTTGTCGAGACGGTTACGGAATTCCGGTGTAAAGATCTTCTTTGATCAAAACCAACGTATCCCGGAGGCGCACCAATCAGACGGCTGACGGTATGGCGTTCCATATACTCGGACATATCAAAGCGCAGAAGCTCAATGCCCAACGCTTTCGAAAGCTGTACCGTCACCTCTGTTTTCCCGACCCCGGTAGGACCGGCAAACAGGAACGAACCGACCGGTTTATGTTCGTGACCTAAACCTGCACGCGCCATCTTAATGGCTTCAGTCAGCGCCTCAATGGCTTTATCCTGGCCGAAGACCAGCATTTTCAGGCGATCGCCGAGGTTTTTCAGGGTATCGCGGTCACTCTGAGAAACACTCTTCTCTGGAATGCGTGCAATACGGGCCACCACGGACTCAATATCCGCCACATTAACGGTTTTCTTGCGTTTGCTTACCGGCATCAGACGTGCGCGAGCGCCCGCTTCGTCGATAACATCAATGGCTTTATCCGGCAGATGACGATCGTTAATGTATTTCACCGCCAGCTCTACCGCCGCACGCACCGCTTTTGCGGTATAACGCACGTCGTGGTGCGCTTCATACTTCGGTTTCAGGCCATTGATGATTTGAACAGTTTCTTCGATCGACGGTTCAGTAATATCAATTTTCTGGAAGCGACGCGCCAGAGCACGGTCTTTCTCGAAAATGTTGCTGAACTCCTGATAGGTTGTCGAACCAATTACGCGAATTTTACCGCTGGAGAGCAACGGTTTGATCAGGTTAGCCGCATCGACCTGGCCACCAGACGCTGCACCCGCACCGATAATGGTGTGGATCTCATCAATAAACAGGATGCTGTTAGTGTCCTGCTCCAGCTGCTTGAGCAACGCTTTAAAACGTTTTTCAAAGTCGCCGCGATATTTAGTGCCCGCTAACAGAGAACCGATATCGAGAGAGTAAATTGTACAGTCAGCCATCACTTCCGGCACATCGCCCTGAACAATTCGCCAGGCAAGACCTTCTGCAATCGCGGTTTTACCGACACCAGATTCCCCCACCAGCAGCGGGTTGTTTTTACGGCGACGGCAGAGAACCTGAATAGCACGCTCAAGCTCCTTCTCACGACCAATCAGTGGGTCGATTCCGCCCACGCGCGCAAGCTGATTCAGGTTCGTCGTGAAATTCTCCATACGTTCCTCCCCACCAGCTTGTTCTTCGCTGTTTGGCTGGCTGCCAGGATCAGAAGACTGTGTCGGCTCGTCTTTACGCGTGCCATGAGAGATAAAATTCACCACATCGAGACGGCTGACTTCATGTTTACGCAACAGATATGCCGCCTGCGACTCCTGTTCGCTAAAGATAGCGACCAGAACGTTTGCACCGGTAACCTCATTGCGACCGGAGGACTGGACATGGAAGACCGCACGTTGCAGTACACGCTGAAAACTCAGCGTCGGCTGTGTGTCGCGCTCCTCTTCACTGGCAGGCAGAACGGGTGTGGTTTGTTCAATAAAGGCTTCCAGTTCCTGACGGAGCGCAACCAAATCCACAGAACACGCTTCCAGCGCCTCCCGGGCAGATGGGTTACTGAGCAGCGCCAGTAACAAGTGCTCGACGGTCATAAGAAAAGAATTTTTGTAACACGTCAATAACAAACTCCATCGGAGTGTAATCATCATTGACTAATATCACTTTATACATAGATGGCGGTTTTAGCGCGTCGCGAACTTTTTCTTCCGCCAGTTGATCAAAGTCCAGCCAGTCGTTCGTTTTACCCATTGTCAGTTATCATCTTCGGTTACGGTTATCGGCAGAACGCCCTGCCGCTGACAAGAGCTTATTTGCCTGACCAATCTACTCCACATGATAGATAACTATCATCTATCGTTGGCATCAGCGACATCTGTCACATTCCTGTCAATAGCGTTAACTGCTTCAAATTTTTGATTCATACCTGCCCCCTGTCCCCTGTCAAATGCTTGACGGCTCGCCCTAATTCTCTAAATTGTATTTCTAGAGTTGGCGAGGTTTTGAACAGCCCCCTCTCTGACCCCGGTTTATTCCATCTTACTTGTATAAGATTTGCGAAGGATGTCGAAGCATGGAAAAGGGTACTGTTAAGTGGTTCAACAATGCCAAAGGGTTTGGTTTCATCTGCCCTGAAGGCGGCGGCGAAGATATTTTCGCTCATTATTCCACCATTCAGATGGATGGTTACAGAACGCTAAAAGCTGGACAATCCGTTCAGTTTGATGTCCACCAGGGGCCAAAAGGCAATCACGCCAGTGTTATTGTGCCCGTCGAAGTAGAAGCGGCAGTCGCATAGCTCTTCTGTCTCATTGTGTACATCCTAAAGGCAAAATGCCAGCCCGATCGGCTGGCATTTTTATCTCAAAAATTACTCTCGTGCCAGAGCATCTACTGGATCCAGTCGTGCCGCATTTCGTGCGGGTAACCAGCCAAATAAAATCCCGGTGACCGTCGAGCAGAGAAACGCCAGCAGCAGCGCCAACGGTGAAAAACCAATCTCCCAGCCGGGTAAGAAAAGCTGCAAGGTGAAAGCAATTAACAGTGACAGTGTTATTCCCAACGCGCCACCGACCAGGCAAACCAGTACGGCTTCGATCAGGAACTGTTGCAAAACATCGCTTGCTCGCGCACCTACAGCCATGCGAATGCCAATTTCCCGCGTCCGCTCGGTCACTGACACCAGCATAATATTCATTACACCAATACCGCCCACCACCAGCGAAATCACCGCCACCAGCGTCAGAAACAGTTGTAAAGTACGTGTGGTCTTTTCAACAGTTTTCAAGACGCCGTCCATGTTCCAGGTAAAGAAATCCTTCTTTCCGTGGCGCAGTGAAAGTAAACGCGTGAGTTGCTGTTCCGCCTCGGCGCTGTCAAATCCTTCTTTCACCCTGACAGTAATGGAGTTAAGCCACGACTGGCCCATAACTCGCCCGGACATCGTGCTGTAAGGTAGCCAGACACGCAGCACTTTACTGCTACCAAACATCGACTGTTTTTCTTCCGCCACACCAATGACTCTGGCGGGCATATTGCCGACCAGAATCACCTCGCCAACCACATCTGCTTTATGGGGGAAAAGCTGGCGGCGAGTATTACTGTCGAGAACCACGACCTGCGCACGACCGTTCAGCTGCTCCTGATTAAAGGTGTTCCCTTCACTGAAGGTCATGCCATAGACATTAAAATAATCGCCGCTCACGCCATTGGCACTGGCAGCAACATCAACATTGTTATAACGCAGGCGCAGGTTTTGCGAGACGGCAGGTGTGGCTGAGGCGACCCACGGTTGTTTTTGGATGGCGATTAAGTCGTCGTACTTCAGCGCCTGTTGATATTGCGGATCGTCATCGCCAAAATCTTTCCCGGGATAGACATCAATAGTATTCGTACCAATAGAACGAATATCCGCCAGCACCATTTGTTTGGCGGCGTCACCCACCACGACAATGGAAACCACCGACGCAATACCGATAATAATCCCCAGCATGGTCAGTAAAGTACGCATTTTATTCGCTGCCAGCGCCCGCCATGCCATCGTCAGCGCCTCGTTAAAACCGCTGACAAACTGCCGCCAGCCAGACACCGTGTTGACAACAGGCTCCGTCCCGCCAGCAACATTCACTTTTTCAATGGCGGGAGGATTGCGCACAATTTCGCCGTCGCGAATTTCGATCACCCGCTCGGCCTGAGCAGCGACCTGCGGATCGTGGGTGACGATAATCACCGTATGCCCGCGATCGCGCAGCTGATGCAGGATCGCCATCACCTCTTCGCCAGAATGGCTGTCCAGTGCGCCGGTTGGTTCATCGGCAAGAATTACCTGACCGCCGTTCATCAATGCCCGCGCGATGCTGACGCGCTGTTGCTGACCACCCGAAAGCTGTGCCGGATAATACTCTGTACGGTCTTCCAGCCCCAGCCGTTGCAGCAACTCCTGGGCGCGAAGCAGCCGCTGTTTCCGCTCAAGACCAGCATAGACGGCGGGAACTTCAACGTTCTGCTCGGCGGTTAAATGCGAAAGCAAATGGTAACGCTGGAAAATAAAGCCGAAATGCTCGCGGCGCAGTTGCGCCAGCGCATCGGCGTCCAGCGTGGCAACATCCTGACCGGCGACGCGATAGGTGCCGCTGGTGGCCTTATCCAGACAGCCGAGAATATTCATCAGGGTCGATTTACCGGAACCCGAAGCGCCAACAATCGCCACCATCTCACCAGCATAAATATCGAGGGTGATGCCCTTCAACACCTCAACCTGCTCATCACCGGCAGGATAGCTGCGACGAATATCCTTTAATTCGAGCAAAGGCGTCATTGTGCAGCTCCTGGTTTGGCCTCACCAATCACCACTTCATCGCCCGCTTCCAGCCCTTTGACAATCTCAACATCGGTATCGTTACGTGCGCCAATCGTCACTTCACGCTCGCGTGTTTCACCATTACGCAACAATTTGACTTTATAACGATTATCGCCAACCGGATCGCCTAACGCCGACAGAGGGATCGTCAGCACATTTTTCACATCGGTGAGCTGAATATGCACTTGCGCAGTCATATCCAGCCGCAGCAAACCATTGGGGTTGGGGACTTCAAAACGGGCGTAATAGAAAATAGCGTCGTTAACCTTTTCCGGCGTCGGTAGTACATCCTTGATTTGCCCCTCGTAGCGCGTCAGTGGATCGCCAAGTACCGTAAACCAGGCTTTTTGCCCCGGCTTCAGGTGGATTACATCCGCTTCAGAAACCTGCGCTTTTACCAGCATGGTGCTCATATCTGCCAGCGTCAGAATGTTCGGTGCTTGTTGTGCGGCAATCACCGTCTGGCCTTGCAGAGTGGTGATTTGCGTGACTTCCCCGGCCATCGGGGCAACGATGCGAGTGTAATCGAGATTGGTTTTAGCCGTATCGAGAGAAGCCTGATTGCGCTTGATTTGCGCGTCAATGGTGCCAATTTGCGCCTGTTTCACAGCCATCTCCGTCGCGGCGGTGTCGAGATCCTGCTGTGAAACCGCCTGCGTTTGTGCCAGACGTTGCTGACGGGAATACGTCACCCGCGCCAGTTTCAGCTCCGCTTCCGCCTGCTGCCGCTGCGCGCGTAGCTCCATCAGCGTTGCTTCGACCTCCTTGATCTGGTTTTCAGCCTGTTCAGGATCAATGACCCCTAAAAGCTGGTCTTTTTTTACTTTATCGCCAATCGCCACCGACAGCGTTTTCAACTGACCGCTGACCTGCGCGCCCACGTCAACCTTACGCAGCGCGTCCAGCTTTCCGGTCGCCAGCACGCTTTGCTGTAAATCACCGGGGCGCACAATCAGTGTCTGATAAGTCGGCACGGGTGCGTTAAGAATTCTCCATAACGTAATCAGTCCGGCGATGACTATCACCAGCGCAATAACGTAACGCTTCTTCACGGTTTTCCGCTTTTTCATAAATATTCTGAATACTCCATATGCCAATCCGGGTCATTAACTTCAACGAAATATCAACAACCCCCTAAAATTTACGTTAGTAATCACACTATTGATGTTTGGTTAAGATACGCAATGGTGAAATCGACGTCATGTATAACCATTGATTTCATGAATATGTCGCAGCTAACTGAACGGACCTTTACGCCATCTGAATCTCTCAGCAGCCTGTCACTTTTTCTTAGTCTGGCACGTGGACAGTGTCGGCCGGGTAAATTCTGGCATCGCCGTAGTTTTCGCCAGAAATTTTTGCTGCGCTCGTTGATTATGCCGCGTTTAAGCGTTGAGTGGATGAACGAACTTTCCCACTGGCCTAATCTCAATGTATTGTTAACGCGCCAGCCGCGACTGCCTGTGCGTCTGCATCGCCCTTACCTTGCGGCGAATCTTAGCCGTAAGCAATTGCTGGAGGCGTTACGTTACCATTATGCGTTACTCCGCGAATGTATGTCGGCGGAAGAATTCAGCTTATATTTGAATACCCCCGGGCTGCAACTGGCGAAGCTGGAAGGCAAAAACGGCGAGCAGTTCACGCTTGAGCTGACCATGATGATCTCAATGGATAAAGAAGGTGACAGCACAATCCTGTTCCGCAACAGCGAAGGTATTCCTCTGGCAGAGATCACGTTTACCCTGTGTGAATATCAGGGGAAAAGAACGATGTTTATTGGCGGACTGCAAGGCGCAAAATGGGAAATTCCACATCAGGAAATCCAGAATGCGACGAAAGCCTGCCACGGGCTATTTCCCAAACGCCTCGTGATGGAAGCGGCCTGTCTGTTTGCCCAACGTTTGCAGGTAGAGCAGATTATTGCCGTCAGCAATGAAACGCATATTTACCGCAGCCTGCGTTATCGCGATAAAGAAGGCAAGATCCACGCTGATTACAACGCTTTCTGGGAATCGGTTGGCGGCGTATGTGATGCTGAACGCCATTACCGCCTTCCAGCACAGATAGCACGAAAAGAGATTGCCGAAATCGCCAGTAAAAAACGGGCTGAATACCGTCGGCGCTATGAGATGCTCGACGCTATTCAGCCACAAATGGCCACGATGTTTCGCGGTTAATCCGCGCGACCGCGCGCCAGCCACAGCACGCGTGAGAACATTTTTTTCAGCAGCGTCGGTACGGAGTCCACACCACGACGTCCTGCCTCCATTGCCACTTCAATGGCAAGATCGGGTTTGGAAGAGCGATGGATCGCTTTCGAGATAATTTTGCGTAGATTCATCGGTACATTTTCCGGGATTTGCGCCATGCGGTGGAACACATCGGAAAATCCCTGGCGATACATAAAATGTTCCATATCCAGCGCCGGTAACGCCGTTAAATGTTCTCGTTCGGCTTCCCGATCGTTATTCAACAGGCTGCGTACCGTAGCGGCATATTTCTTCCCTGCTTCATCGCCATCGACCAGTACATGCCATTCAATCCCCATTCGGCGGGCAAATTTAACCAGTGGCTTTAGCCCGGACTGGGCAAACTCAATGACCTTGATCCCTTCGGCATCAAAATGATGTCCGCACTGACGCGCCAGTTCATTGATAACCCAGGTTTCCGTTTCCCCTTCCACCAGCAACCAGCAGCGTGCAAACAGCGATGACGGACGGTTAAAACGAATGTGAAAGGATATGCGTCGGCTATCTTCGGTACTCAAGCCACTCGGCCCCAGACGCCAGGCGGCAACGCGCGAGGACTCACGTACCAGTCGGCAAACATGCTCTACCGGCGTTAACGAAAGCAACTCACCCGAGTTGGTGGTGGCAATGCGCTGCAATGGCAGAAGATTCAACAGATGCCAGGCAACTGAAAGCATAATGGGGTGTAAACGGGTTTCTGGATCTTCGATCAGCAACAATGGACG
>PPYF01673782.1_pt1 | contig 22415 bp, 18 predicted proteins | sample 1559871 | NCBI WGS metagenome assembly PPYF01 (sample SAMN08240021, study PRJNA423297) | Human gut metagenome, whole genome shotgun sequencing project.
GATTGCGCCAATTTATGTAATTGTTCTTTTTCGGGCATCGGAGTACGGCCTTCCCCACGGGTGAGGATTATGCTTTGTACTTTTTCGGGGATGGTGAACTGTGACCTCAATGCTGCCGCAGCCGCCTGGAATGAGGAGATCCCCGGAGTGATATGATAACTCATCTTGTAGCGGTCGAAGAAAGCCATTTGTTCCTGGATGGCTCCATAAATGCAAGGGTCTCCCGTGTGCAAGCGTACAATAAACAATCCTTTATCATAAAACTCTTTCATCAAGGCGAACTGTTCCTCCAAATCCATACCGGCGGAACTGCGTACGGTCGCTCCTTCTTTAGCATAAAAGGTCAGTTCGCGGGGAACAAGACTTCCGGCATACAGAACAAGATCCGCTTTCTCCAACATTCGTTTTCCGCGTACCGAAATCAGTTCGGGATCACCGGGACCTGCACCCACTATCTCTATATGTCCGCCACGTATGGCTGTCGCACTGACGGCTATGGCAAAAGTGAAGTGGTTTCCTTCTGTCAGCATGCCCTTTTGCTTTTCCAATACAAGTGTTCCTTCACCGCTGCTTTTCAAGGCTGTGCTTTCGGCCACTCCATAGACGCCTGTCACTTCGAATGCCTTTTCAGACGGATGGGGAACTGTGATATCTTTCAGTTCTTCCGCAGGATAAATATGGGTTTCCGTATCGGCCCATCGCCGGTGGAGGATTTCCAGCAGAGGCTCATCTTTTTTCAGTTCGATGGTATTGAGGGAGGCGAGAGAGAACGGACACAAACCATGTCTGTGCATCACGGCTTCTATGTATTCCGCAATGCCCGAAGGATCGCATTGTTTCCGGCAACCTATTCCCAAGTGGAGGACGGCGGGATGGAAACAGAGCATGGGAATCTCCGCACTATATATATAAGGTGTAACAGCAATAATCAACTTGAATTCCGATTGGGGCATGTCTTCGAAATGATAGAACACTTTTACGTGTGCGGGAAGCGTGCGTTCCAGATACTCCGTACCTTTATCCTTTATATCGAGCAGCAGCGCCGTTGGTTCCCGGTTGACAAAAAGTGTGACCAGTCTGTTCATTTCTGCATGAGGAACAGTTATTTTCCAGCCATATTTTCCAGCCAGCGTGTCCAGCGCCCATAACCCGGCATTGTCACTTTGGGTGGTAATCACAGCTTCTCCTCCTGTAATGGCGGCAATATGGCGGGTCAGTTCATTGGCTCCCCCCACATGCCCGGAAAGTACTGAAATGACAAAGCGCCCCGTACTGTCCACACAGACCACTGCCGGATCTTTATATTTGTTTTTTATGCATCCTGCAATGCTGCGTACACAGATTCCCATGGCACCGATAAAGATGATGCTGTCGAAGTCATTGAAATGCTCCTCTATGAACCGATGGCAGGATGTGATGGAAATACAGCCTTCGCATTCGTTTTTGGTATAAATAAGGGTATCCGGCAACTCTCTTTGTAGTGTTTTTGCCAACGGCAGGCTGGCTTCTGATATCAGTATGATTGCTTTCATTTGTTATCTGTTTTAAATCATTTATTCCGCTCTCATTATCTCTATCGGATTAAAGGCATCCACAGCAATACGGGTACACTGTGTTACCTTCTTGTTGATTTGCGTTATACCTTTTGTGAACAGGGCCTTGCTCTCTTCCGAAACCGAATTGAATACAATGACTCCGTCAGGCAACAGCACTTCTTTGATTTTTTGTAGAATCTCTATCATTTTTCCTCCATGACCACCTATAAATACGGCATCGGGGGCGGGAAGCCCGCCGAGTTCCGTTTCCAGAAAATCACCCATGACGGTTGTAATGCCGGGCGTGCCGAATTTACGACTGTTGCGTGCCATTAACTCTTTACCTTCCGGACGCTGTTCGAATGCTGTCACTTTCAGTTCCGGAAATTGGAGCTTGGCTTCTATGGAAACAGAGCCGGTGCAGAAACCGATGTCCCAGAATGATTTCTTTTCCCTTAATGTCAGCATACTGAGAGTAAGCAAGCGGACAGGCATTTTGGTAATCATTCTGTTGCGTCCGTTCAACAGATGAAACTCACTTTCGGGAATTCCGAACGGACGGGGATGCACCTTGTTTCTTTGCAGTATCAGGCAATTGGGAAAGCGGAAAGCAGATTGGGAGGCTTCCTCTAAAGAGAATGTACGTACAGATTCTTCCTCGCCATTGCCTAATGCTTCCCCCACGGTCATGCGGTAGTTGTCATATCCATACTCCAGCATCCGGGCGGCAATGGTGGCAGGTGTCTTTTCCCGGTCGGTCAACACGCCTATCAGTTTATCTCCTCTGATTAAAGCAGAGTCGAATGCATCCCAAGGACGTCCGGTCAGCGACAAGGTCTGCATCTCCTGATAGGGGAGCAATATACGGTGTGCCAGCATTTGCAGCGAGTTGAAGGTGGGGAATAAGATAATCTTTGCCGACGGGAGTTTTCTCATGACGGTATTGGCGAAGCCGAAAAACAACGGGTCGCCCGAAGCGAAAACGATTATTTCGGGATGTTCCTCGTAACGGGAGAATACCGCATCCAGCGGGACGGTGATGTCTATCCATACGGCATCTTCCGGCAAATAAGCGTGTACCAGTTCGTGATGACGTTTTCCTCCCGAGAAGACTTTCCCTTGAGAAACCAAGTTCCGGATTTCAGGAGAAAGAAATTGATTCCGGTTATCGCTTATACCTATTATATAGAATGTTTGCATGGACTTATACATCTCTTCCCGGTTTCAGTTGTTCCGCATCATCAAAAGTAAGGATGGCATTTACCAGAGTCGCTGCCAGATTGCTTCCCCCTTTGCGTCCTTCTACTATCAGTTTGGGGATGTGGCTGAAAGGTTTCACCATGTGTTTGCTTTCGCAAACGTGCACAAAGCCCACCGGAGCAGCGATGATGCCGCATGGATGCGCTTTTTCTTTCCGTATCAGGTCACACAGTTCCATCAATGCTGTAGGGGCATTACCGAATACATATAAAGCTTCCGGATGTTCCTCTGCTGCCATACGTATACCGGCCTGTGTACGGGTGATTCCTTTTTCTTTTGCCAATGCTGCCGCGCGTTCGTCACCCAGATAGCATTTCACCCCGATGCCCATCCGTTCCAAAGCACCTTTACGGATGCCCGCGGCAGCCATCGTCACATCCGTAATAATTGTACGTACTTTTCCTTCATTCAATATTTTATACAGACATTCTACGGCAAGAGGATCTATATGCAATATGTTTTCCATCTCGAAATCGGCTGTGGTATGGATGGCATGCAGTAATGCCCATTTGTGATCCGAAGGAATATTTTTATTTTTCAATTCTTTCTCAATAGTACGGAAACTGTTTATCATAATCTCCTGACCGATTCCTGTCGCATCGGTGCCGTTGCGGCTGCATGGATGCGTTTTTCAATCCGGTCCCATGGTGTCATGAGGTCGGAGAGGGAAATCACACAGAAATCGTGACCGATGGGGGCTCCCAACAGGGAAGCCGCTTTCTGAAAAGCACTGATACCCGGCAATACTTCTATTTCCACCCGGCTGCCACGCTCGCGTTTCATTTCGTAAACCAGCGGAGCCATGCCATAAATTCCGGCATCTCCCGAGCTGATAACGCATACAGTCTTTCCCTGTTCCGCCAGCTCGAAAGCCTGTTCGGCACGTGCTTTTTCACGTTTCATTCCGGTGTCTATACATTCGGTGCCCGGTTCCAGATAGGGTTCGATAAACTGGAAATAGTATTTATAGCCGATTACTACATCGCTGTTCTTGACTGCTTGTATTACAGCGGGGGTTATATCTTCGGGTGAGCCGGGACCAATGCCGGCTACGATTAATTGGGCCTTTTTCATTTTTTATTATATAATTATTCCTTTCCGGAATCTGATTTAAAAGTTTCCTTCAGTGCTTTCAGCCAATATAATCCTCTGAATGACAATGCGCTGTCCTGACAGTAGTTCCTTCATCTTGCTTTCAGGCTTTTACATAGACGGACTGAAAGTGGTGGCTGGCATGAGGAGCCAAACTTAACCGTACAAAGTTACTTATTTGAGCGGGAGAAACAAGTCTTTTCTTTCTATAAATTATGGAAATCTTTTTTTTATCAGGCTTAACAATGAATAAGGCATCATTCAGAATGTGCCGTAGTCGGGAAGTCGGCAAAGCAGAGGATATTGCCGGTGAGAATTAAAAAAGGAACTAAGAATTATAGAGATTTGCTGATAGATAAGTTTGAAGAAAAAATGTTGGCGGAATCATTGGGGGGCACTATGGGGATGGTTAAGCCTTTTTATTCCTGCACTTAACCCTTTTTAAACAATAACTTTGGAGGCATCCACTTTTCCATTCTGATCCAGTACACGTTCATCTACACTTACATTGACTATTTCGCCGCGCAGGATACAGGTTTCGGGATTGTAATCCTTCAGCTTGCATTCCACAGCTACGGATAATTCATCAATCAGCGGGGCATCCACAAATTCCGACCGGGTGGCATGGAATCCCGCACGGGCGAATTTGTCCGGAACCTTGTTGCCCGAAACAATGCCTACATAATCGCAAGCGATGATTTGCCCGGCTTCTGCCATGCTCACTGTGAATGCTTTGCGTTTCAGGATGTTGGCCGTTGTCTTGTGACCTTCGCTGATACAAATACTGATTTCATTCATTTCACTGATACCGCCCCAAGCCGCATTCATGGCATTGGGAAGACCGTTTTCATCGTATGCGGCGATGATAAATACCGGTTGCGGATAGGTAAAAGGTTTTGCTCCTAAATTCTTTCTCATACTATTTATTTTTTAGTCCATTGTTTAATCTCTTCTTTGGTAGCACCGTTCATCAGCCTGCCTTTCTGCCAGTTCAGGCTGGGGTAGGCTTTCTTTAATTCTTGTTCGGCGTTAGAAATGCGGCTTCCACCCGAGGTAGCGAATGGAATGAGGATCTTGCCTGTGAAATCACCTTTTTCTATAAAACTGTTGATGATTCTTGGAGCCAGGTTCCATCAAATGGGGAAACCGATATAGATGGTATCATAGGCTGCCAAGTTTTGGGGCTGGGAACGCAATGCGGGACGTGACGAGGCATCTGCCATTTCCACACTGCTGCGCGAGGATTTGTCGTGCCAGTCCAGGTCGGCGGAGGTATATTTCTTTGCAGGTTGTATTTCGTAGAGGGCTCCGCCTGTCACCTCCGCTATCTGTTTGGCGGCTTTCTCTGTTGTACCTGTCGCCGAGAAGTAAGCTACTAATGTTCTGTTGCTCTGTTTCTGTGCGTTTACGGTAATACACAGTATCATGATTACCGTCATAAATAATCCGAGTCTTTTCATACGATTTATGTTATTTGGTTCAAATATACGTTTTAATATTTTATGATGTTGCAAATTTAGGTATATTTGCTTGGGTTCTTTGTAGATAAATTACGGGTATCCTGACCTTAATTACAGATTCTGCCATATAGCAACCCCCATCGGCTTGTTATAATCACGAACGGCAAACTCTACAAAGGTTTGATTCATTTCCCTGCAAAGGATTATTCCGATAGAAGGGTTTTCATGCGGCTTCCGGATATATGTGTCTAAAGCAGATAGATAAGTATTCAGTTGTCCCAAATAAGATGTGCGGAATTTTCCGGATTTCAGTTCGACTGCGACCAAGGAATTAAGCTCCCGATTGAAAAAGAGCAAATCAATAAACATTTCTTCTCCTGCAACCTCCATACGATACTGATTGCCTATAAAACTGAAATCTTGTCCGAAGGTCATGATAAACTTCTTCACATTGGCAACAATCGCCTTTTCTACTATCTTTTCGTCTAAATCCTCCTCCTGTTCATTCAGTTCCTCCACATTAATGAAATCAAGCAAGTATTCATCTTTGAATGAGCAAACAGCTTTTAGAGCTTGCTTGGTATCAGGCAATGCTTGTGCGAAATTGTTAGGAAAAGTGCCCCGATGGCTGTACAGGTCTGTTTTTAAGTAATCCCTTAAAGTGTATTTACTCCAATAGCGAGTGGCGCACTCATGTATATAGAACAGCCTTGCTTCCAAAGTCTTAGCTTTGGATATTATTTCAGTATGATGACTAAAGCCGATTGAAAGGAAGTCTGACCAGTTAAATTCATCAGCCAGTGGCTGGCGAATTTCTACAAGAAGTAATTTTTCATCCAATACTAAATCGTCAGCCAGTGGCTGGCGATTTAAAACAGATTCCCATGCTTCATAAAATATTCGCATGTTCTTTATATTCGAAGCTGAAAATCCCCTTAGCCCCGGCAATTCTTTTTGCAATAGGGAAGATATCTGTTCAATTGCACCTTTTCCCCAAAAGCCAGTACGGGAATTTTCCGACACATAACGTCCGATGCCGTAATAAAGAGATAGCTGTTCCTTGTTCACCGATGCGGCTGCACGGTACTGGCTGCGTAGGATAGCTTCTTTTATGCTCTTTACAGCTTCTCTATAATTCTGATTTATATCCATTTGTATTTTGTTATATGTGACAAAAGTACAAAAATAATGCTGGCGAAACGACAAAACTTTGTTTTCTTTTCGCCAGCACATATTTTGCTGTCAGTATAAATAAGTTTAGTTTGTTCCTTTGTCTATATATCCAAAACGAACTTGACTTAATCTGTAACCTTTTTATTATAATACTCCAAAAACGCCACTTCACCTATCTCACTTAACAGTTTTTGATTTTCAATAAAATCCTGTCCATGCTTTTGCCAACGTTTGGCAAATCCTTTAAATCTGGTACATGGGAAGTTGCTGCATTGGAAACAATGTGTTATCTTTTTCCCAAAACAACATAAATGAAATGTTTTGCATTTTTCACAACGAGAATGATTTAACTCGGCTCCTCTGCAAGCTCTTTTTTCTCTCGTATATATGGGGCATCCCCCACAAAAGACACCACAAGCAGGAATACGACCATTATAAGGCTTGATTTTAGCCATTTCCCTTGCCATCCAAAAGTTAGTGAGAGAAAGCTGATTCGCTTTGCGCTTTTGTTCTTCCTTTACTATATAACCTTTTTTTTCAAAGAAAGGGCGAGCAGTCAAGCTCACTTCGGATGTAATCCGCATAATTCCGGCTGTAATTGCATATCGTTCTATTTCTTCCAAAAGCATCGTAGCAATACCTTTACCTTGAAAGTCCTTGTGAACAAACATAGAATGTAAATAGCCTTGAGACGTAATAGATGAAAAACCAACGATTTGTGACTGTTGATTAACAGCTACAATAAAATAGTGGGTCTTTATCATCTCTTCAATGTTAGAAAGGTCATCTCCGCAGGATGCCCAATCCTCAACTTCTGCCTGCGAATAATCCTTGCTATTTACCGCAAGAACAGTGTTTTGAAATAATTCTTTTAGCGCAATAGTATCCGTCTGTTGAGCTTCCCTGATTGTAAAGTCTGTTTTCATATCTATTATATTTATGGTAAATTCTTTTCAGTCTTTCTTATTTTGTAGCTATTATGGAATAGACCATCGGAATATGATTACTTTAATGTTTTATCCTATATTTAAAAGTCAGATTTCAGATGGATATCTACCCTGTTGTTCCCCGGTTTATTTCTAAATAATCAAAATCCGCATTCATTCTTTTAATATTAAATGGATTATATGCAAATATAGCAAAAGGTACAGTATTTCATTCATTGTGAATTGCACTTTTTACTGTATTTCAGCAAAATACCTTTCTTTACAGGCTAAAACCTTTGCTCCTTTTCTGCACCTCTTTCAGTTGTATCCTTTGATAGAGTTTGCTAAACAGCTCCCTGAACCAATCGGATACATTTTTTTGATTGATGATTAGCATCAATTTGTTCCTGCCACATCGTCATCGAAAAAGCAATGTCCTTTTAGCTCAACAAGTGTATGAATGTGCTGCCATATATATGGAGTGGGTAGCCCGGCAGGAACATTCCGGCTCTTCTTTTTATTCCCGGATGGGATAAGATTCGGTTATGACTATCAGGAGGGAACCGTGGTATGTTTTGCTCCGGGACAAACAACGGAAACCACATTGACCACCGACCGTGTGCAGTTGAATGTGCTTGGCATTCTTTTTCATCCGGATTTGTTACGGGGGACCACGCTTGGAAAAACAATAAAGAAATATACCTTCTTTTCGTATGAAGTGAGCGAGGCGCTGCACCTTTCGGAAGATGAGCGCAATATTATGACAGATTGCCTGAAGATTATCCGTATGGAACTGGAACGGGGAGTGGACAAGCATAGTAAGACCTTGCTGGTAAACTATATAGAACTGCTTCTTAATTACTGTATGCGTTTTTATGAACGTCAGTTCGCCACCCGCAGTCATTCGAACCGTGATGTGTTGACACGCTTTGAAGGGTTGCTTGACGATTATTTTGAGGGCGAACTTGCCGAGCGTGACGGATTGCCTACCGTGAAATACTTTGCTGACAAACTGTGCCTTTCATCCAACTACTTCGGGGATATGTTCAAGAAGGAAACCGGCAAGACTCCACAGGAATATATTCAGGAAAAAGTGATAGAACTGGCAAAGGAACGGATGTCCGACAGGAGAGAAACCGTCAGCAGGGTAGCCTATTCACTGGGATTTCAATATCCGCAGCATTTCTGCCGGTTGTTCAAGAAGCGTGTGGGCTGTACACCGAATGAATATCGGGCACAAAACCTTCTTTTATAGTATTCTGTCGTAACAAGCAATGCAAGAGACTATGTTGGACTTGAGGACTGTATATGAATGTAACCGCTGTCTGGGTTGCAAGACATTGCATCCGCAGGTGGGCATCATCAATCTGGAGAATCCTTCATTGGAAGAGGATGCGGTGAAGTTTGAATTCTATGCTGTCTTGCTGATTGAGGATTGTCCGGGCGGTTGTTGCTGCTGCGGACGGAAATACTATGATTACTCCAATGCTACCATGGTGTTTCTCACTCCCGGCGAGATCTTTCGTATGAGTAAGGAGAATACGTTGCCGGATAAAGGATATCTTTTGGCATTTCATCCTGACCTGTTGTTCCGCACCTCACTGAAGAATCATATTAAAAATTATACCTTTTTCCATTATCGCAAGGAAGAAGCGCTGCATCTTTCGCGGCGTGAAACAGAGAAAGTGACGTGTTGCCTCTCGAATATAGAGGATGAGTTGCATCATCCCATTGATACTCATAGCAGTATTATTCTTTCCCGGCATATAGAACTTCTGTTGGATTATTGCACCCGGTATTACGAACGCCAGTTTATTACCCGTGAGAATAAGAACAAGGCTCTTTTGGAAAACATGGAACGTTTGTTTGTGGAATATATCGCATCCGGAAGTAATTCTATCTGTAATTTATCTACAAAGAATGAATGGGGTCTGGCTTATCTTTGCATTGTGAAATGAAAGCGGCTTTGTCCGCATCGGAATGAAGCAAGACAACAGATGAAATCATTTAAACAGGTAGAACGATGTATATTGAACAAGTAAATTCTCCGCAAGACATAAAACAGTTTTCTGCGGAACAGTTAAGACAGTTGGCAGGTGAAATCCGCAATGCATTATTGACCAAGTTAAGTGCTCACGGAGGACATGTGGGACCTAATCTGGGAATGGTGGAGGCTACAATAGCATTGCACTATGTATTCAATTCACCGACGGATAAGATGGTATATGATGTATCCCATCAAAGTTATACACATAAGATGCTGACCGGGCGTAAGGGTGCTTTCCTGAATCCGGAGGATTATGATGTGGTGTCCGGATACACCAATCCCCGGGAAAGCGGGCACGATTTTTTCACTATCGGCCATACTTCCACCTCTGTCAGTCTGGCTTGCGGTCTTGCCAAAGCCAGAGATCTGAAAGGCGGACACGAGAATATCATAGCCGTGATAGGGGATGGATCGCTCAGCGGCGGAGAAGCTTATGAAGGTCTGAGCAATGCGGGAGAAATGGGAACCAACCTTATTATAGTGGTTAATGATAATGAAATGTCCATTGCCGAAAACCACGGCGGGCTCTATCAGAACCTGAAAGAACTGCGCGACACGGAGGGACGGTCGTCCTGTAATTTCTTCCGTTCTCTGGGGTTGGATTATCTTTATGTGGGAGAGGGGAATGATATTCCGTCTTTGGTTGCGGCTTTTGCCAAGGTGAAAGATACATCACGTCCCACAGTGGTTCATATTCACACACAGAAAGGAAAGGGATACGCTCCGGCAGAAGCCGACCGGGAGGAATTTCATTGGGAGATGCCTTTCGATCTGGAAACGGGTAAGCCGAAGGTGGATTGCAGCGGTATGGAGGATTACCATAGCCTGACCGGGAAGTTTTTGTTGGAGAAGATGAAGGAGGACCACACGGTTGTTGCCATCAGTTCGGGTACTCCTACTGTGATAGGTTTTACTCCTGAACGCCGGAAACAGGCAGGGCGTCAGTTTGTGGATGTAGGTATTGCCGAGGAACATGCCGTGGCATTGGCATCGGGTATCGCTGCCGGTGGCGGACGTCCGGTGTACGGGGTTTACAGTACTTTTATCCAGCGTTGCTATGACCAGTTGTCTCAGGATTTGTGTATCAATGGAAATCCGGCGGTGATCACTGTGTTTATGGGGACAGTAGCCGGAATGAACGATGTGACTCATCTGGGTTTCTTCGATATTCCGCTTATCAGCAATATCCCGAATATGGTTTATCTGGCTCCTACGTGTTCCGAAGAGTATTTTGCTATGTTGGAATGGGCTGTCCGCCAGACGGAATATCCCGTTGCCATCCGTGTGCCGGGAGTGGCAGTGGTGCATCGTAAGGAAGAGTTTGACACGGATTATAGCGAGTTAAACCGCTACAAAATGACAGCCAGGGGAGAAACTGTCGCTATTCTTGCATTGGGTTCTTTCTATGATTTGGGACAGGCTTTGAAGAATAAGCTTCGGGAAGAGTCGGGTGTTGAGGCTACTTTGATTAATCCCCGTTACATAACAGGGCTTGACGAACCGATGCTGGAAGAGTTGAAAGTGGGGCATCGTATTGTCGTAACGTTGGAAGACGGGGTGCTGGATGGAGGATTCGGCGAGAAGATAGCGCGTTATTATGGTAATTCTGAAATGCGGGTGCTGAATTACGGACTTCGTAAAGAATTTGCAGACCGCTATAATCTGGATGAGCTGATGAAAACCAACCGGTTGACTGACAAGCAGATGGCGGAGGATATTGCCGGTATATTGGAATAACCTTTTACGGAATGGCTGAAGTCCGAGACTTCAGCCATTTTTGTAATAGTGAAATAGATAAGCCGGATTAAAACTGTTTGTTATCATAAGCATGAGAACTGGAATACTTATTCTTTTTCCAGAAGCGAATAAAACACAGGATGATAATCGGGAAGTAGTTCCGGGTGAAAAGCTTTTATCATGTCACTCAGAAGAACATCGGGTGAGAGGGGAAGATTCTCATACAAAGGTATCCATTCCAGATTGCAATAAATAACCTTCTTTTCTTTAAAAGCCCGGAAATCAGCATATTGTGGATTGGAAGCTTTTAATGCTTCATAAGAGAATTCTCCTTTATAACCATTCATCACTCTCCAGTAGCCGGCATTATATCCTTTGGCGTATACGGTTTCAAAATCCATGAGTACACCTCCTGTTTCACTATTATCCTTCATAAAGTAATCGGCCCCTGCGTCGGCGAACAAGCGGGCATAGAAACTTTGTCCTCCGGGTACATACCAGGTATCTCTTCTCATTTCTCCACTGAATACACTGGGACGCTGTTTTACATTGGAAACTTTGGCTTTCAACAGGTTATAGCGTTGTTCCATTTGTGCAAATAATTGGCATGCCTCTTCCTCTTTACCGATAAACATACCTGCTACCTTGATCCATTCGGACAGCCCCAATGGTGATGTTTCCTTGAAAGCCCAATAGGGGACCAGAGGGATGTTCAGCTCTTTCATCACTTCATACCCTCCCCGGCGGTTGGGAGATACGAAAATGATATCGGGTTGGGATGCAATGATGATTTCCGTATCAAAGTTTCCTTCCATTCCTATCTTTTTCACCCGTCCGTCTTTTAATCGGGCAAGCCATTCCTTATTCTGCATCCGGCGGGTGGTACTTGTCGCTACCACTTTGTCATAAGCGTTCAGACCGGTAAAACCTGCCAGTTGAGGCGTGGTCATGCAGATCACTCTGTCTGTCGGAGTCGGAATAACGGTATAGCCATCGGGTATCTCGGCTTTTGTTCCTTTAGGAACTAAGGCGAAAAGTTCGGGTATTGCATGGTTATTGTTCGGCTCCGAGATGGACAGAAGCTTTACTCCATCCGGACGAACAGTTATCTTGAAGCCTTTGGCATAACGGGGGGCCAGGGCTGTTTGTATGGTATCTGCGGAAGGTAGCCCGTTTTTACTCACCGGGTTGCGGCTTTTATAGCCGCAACCTGCCAGGCAGAAAGTTGTTATGAGCAGATAGACAAGTCTGGTTTTAGAGGTCATGCTAAAAATAGTTTTATTGCTTGAAACGAACCAGCAGACTGACATAGAACGAGCGTCCCGGTGTCAGAGTTGCATAATTACTGTTATAAGGACGGTCATCTGTGTAATTGAAAATGTTTTCAACTCCGACGGCGGGTTCCAGAGCAACAGATTTTAAATTGAATGAATGGCGTGTGTTGATATCCCAAAGCTGGTGGGCGGGGGCGTTGCCGTAAGTTTTAGACCAGCGTGTACCTTGATAGCGTCCGTTGATTGCAATATTGAATGTATAATCGTTCCATGTTTTTCGCCAGCTGGCATTGAAATTACCCGAGTGACGTACTGTTCTTTCCAAACGGATGTCTTCCGTACGGTTGCGCCCGTCCGTGTAAATATAGTTTGCTCCGAACATGAAGCCTGTGAAGGGACGGACTGAAAAACCTATGTCAAAGCCTTTCACACGTGCCTTTTCTATATTGCGGTACTGGCGTCTGCGAGTGATGCCGTTTTCAATATCTTCGGGCGTTGTTCCTATATCTTCCGCTTCAATCTTGTCTTTCAGGTCATTCTGATAAATGGACGCGGCAATGGAGAACAAACGATGATTGTATTCTATATTCAAATTATAGAAATTGCTCTTTTCCGGGTCCAGGCCAGGGTCTCCGACCGTGATTTGTCCACGGCTTTCAGAAACGGCATACATTTGTTGCAAGGTAGGTGAACGGAATCCGGCAGCGTAGGATGCACGTACATTCAGTTCTGAATATTGGTACATCAAGGATAGTTTGGGCGTGAACTGGCTTTTAAACTTTTCATTATAGGCATACCGTATACCTGCCACTACGCTGATTGCATCCAGTAGTTTTACTTCGTCCTGTACGTATGCTGCCAGTGTATAAACACTTTGGTATTCATTATTCAGCATCTTGCTGGTTTCAGTCGGCTCCAAGCCTTCGAATACATAGTCCAGTCCGGTAAAAAGTGTATTGTTCTTGTGGGTTTTGAATACACCTTTTAGATTGGCATTGGTGTAAGTCTGGTCTTTACTGAGGACTTCGTCACCGGTTTTATGCGTTTTTGCATCATTTATATAGTCATAAAAAGAACGGAAATTGGTGGTGCTTATATTCCCTTCTATATATGAAGCCCGCTTAGCCAACAGATATTTGGCTGTTCCACCCACTGTATAGGACTGATGCCGGTTGTTGTAATCGTAGGCTCCGGTACGGTCGTTCTCGCTGATAAAAAGATTACCGTTCAAATGAAGGCTTAAACGCTCTGTGGCTGCGTAGCTCAAGGTTTGGCTCACATTATGCGAATGATTCTTATAGACCGGTTTCTTTGTGGTTTCCACCAGTTCTCCCTTGCTTTCCTCATACGGATTCAGTTGCCATCCATCCGAAGTGCGGTAATTATAGTTCAAGTGTGCGGATAATTTTCCATCATTGGCGTCTGCGTTGACTGATTCTGAAATTCGTCCGTGAGAACTTACACGGGTATTGGAAGATACATTCAATGCAGATTTAGGATCATCGGTAATGATATTGATTACTCCTGCGATGGCGTCACTGCCATAAAGGGCGGAAGATGCTCCTTTCAATACTTCAATACGTTTTACGGCATCCATATTGATCCGGTCGTAATCTATAGATCCCGAAATATCTCCGGCTACTTTTTTACCGTTAATTAATACGAGGAGGTATTTATCAGGCAGTCCGTTTACGTATAGGGTTGTTCCCATAGCGGTGGTTTGCACCGAGATAGAGGGAACCAGTTTCACCAAGGCATCCTGGAAACTGGATGGATTGGCATTTTGCAGATCACGTTGGGAAATGACCTCTACGGGTACAGGACTGTCTTTCAGCTTGTGGTGAGTTCCGGTTCCGGTTACCACTACCTGATCCATGTTGAAAGTGGTACTTTTCAGCCTTATCACCATTTCTTTTTGACTTTGACTGACTTTCTGAGTGACAGGAGCATAATTCAGGCAACTGGTACGCAGGGTATACGTTCCCTCTTTGATGTCTTTCAACAAAAATTCTCCTTTAGGATTGGTAGCACATCCTATTGTAGTTTGTTCCAAACGTACGTTAGCGCCTTCCACCGGCTTTCCTGTACGGGCATCCACTACTTTTCCACTTAACGATATCTGGGCGGACGCACACACCACCATGCAGCCGAATAAGGCTGTCAGTAAACATTTCTTTTTCATCGAAATAATTTAAGAATTAATAATTAGCTTTCCTGGCCCCGGGAAAGCGTGAATTATCTATGTTCAGACCTGGCAGGTTTCCTGGCTTCACCCTGAAAAGCGCCTTCCCATTTCTTACAAAGGAAACAGTGGCATGGCGAGAGTTGCTTTTCATTGACGGGTTTCACAGTAGCGGGCACTGCTTCGGATTCTATGACCGAATTCCCTTTTATGCAAATACGGAAAGTACTTACATCACCAAATCTGATGCAAAGGTAGGGTTTTATTTTAAAATCTTTTGGGATTCTGAAAATAAAAGAAACATTTTGCATCCGTTTAAAGGGGAGCATCAACATACAGAAGTGGAATTGGAAACTATCTTTTTCCTTTCTTCTTTTGCTGCTTCCGGTAGTTTGTTCACTCCGTCTTCCACAACGGTCTTTTGGGTATTGCTGTGTTTGCTGGCTGTGCCGGCTGTAGAACGCATCAAACTGATACGAACCGATTGTGGCATTTATTTGCGCGCGCCTCCCGCTGTTTGTTAAATAGTATATTTTTATGTTGGTGGAGTGATTTTCCGTTACATTATCTGTTCGCGGATTCATTCTTCTGACCGCTATCCTTTTATTTATTAATAAACAGAATAACAACACATGAAGAAATATATATTTTTCTTGATGGGAGCAGTGTGTTTTCTACTCTCATCATCGGCTGTGCACGCCAATGAATTGAATAAGTCCGATGCCAATATCATAGGTCATGTATTGGATAAGAATACGGAAGAGCATCTTTCTTTTATCAGCGTATCGCTGAAAGGAACTACCATAGGCTGAATTTTCAGCCCGGAGTGCGGGTCGAGAATAATTGTCAGAACTGTGGTTTCCAGCAAGTACGTATCAATGGGTTGGATGGCCCTTATACGCAGATATTGATTGACTCGCGTCCTATATTCAGTGCCTTGGCCGGTGTATATGGATTGGAACAGATACCTGCCAATATGATTGAGCGTGTAGAGGTGATGCGCGGAGGAGGTTCGGCTTTGTTCGGTTCTTCAGCCATTGCGGGAACCATTAATATAATCACCAAGGAGCCTGTACGGAACTCAGGGCAGTTGACACATACTCTGACAGGCATAGGCGGTACTTCTTCTTGGGATAATAATACGACACTGAATGCTTCGTTAGTGACTGATAATCATAAGGCAGGATTGTATATTTTTGGACAGAACAGAGAAAGAAGCGGTTATGACAATGATGGCGATGGCTACACCGAATTGCCAAAACTGAAAAATCAGACAGTCGGTTTTCGTTCTTTTATCAAAACAAGTACATATTCAAAACTGACTTTTGAATATCATCATCTCAGTGAGTTCCGTCGTGGCGGGAATAAACTGAACCGACCTCCCCATGAAGCGGATATAGCCGAACAATTGCAGCATACTATCAATAGCGGGGGAGCGAAATTTGATTATTTCTCTCCGGATGAGAAACAGCGGCTGAGTGTATATGCTTCTGCACAGCATACAGGACGCGACAGTTATTATGGTGGAGGACAAGATGTGAATGCGTATGGCGCGACCACGGATTTTACCTGGGTCACAGGATCGCAGTATATCTATAGTTTTGATAAATGTTTCTTTATGCCTGCCGATTTTACCGGAGGACTGGAATATAATCAGGATAACTTGACGGATGATATGTGGGGGTATAACCGTTATACCAAACAAGAAGTCCGTATAGCCAGTGCATTTTTCCAGAATGAATGGAAGAACAAGCAGTGGAGCTTTTTACTTGGGGGGCGTTTGGATAAACATAATATGGTGGATCATGTAATCTTCAGTCCGCGTGCTAATCTTCGTTACAATCCGACCGAAAATATGAACCTGCGTGCCAGCTATTCTTTCGGATTCCGTATGGTTTGACTTTGGAAGGAAAGATTGCTTACCGTTCCTTACTTCAATTGCAGGCCGGCGTTACCATGCAGAAGGCCGAATACAAGCAGGCACGTGCATGGAGTGATGATGAAACGGTTCCGATGGAGAAAAAAATGTTCCGTACTCCGAATACTTATGGATATTTCACTTTGTCATACAACCCTTTCGTACCGATGACTATTGCATTATCCGGTACTTATACCGGTAGTATGATGGTAGAACATAAAGCAGGTTTTATTGATAAGGACATTGCTGTGAATACACCTGATTTCTTTGAATTGAATCTGAAAGCCGGTTATGATTTCAATTTGTATAAAGGCATAATTATGCAGGTCAATGCTGGAGTACATAATATCTTTAATGCGTATCAAAGTGACTTTGACCGGGGGGCAAAACGTGACTCCGGTTATATTTATGGACCGGGTATGCCGCGTTCTTACTTTGCCGGAGTGAAATTGAGTTTTTAATTTGTATATATTATTGCCGGGAGAGGAGCGCTGTCCGCCCTCTCCCGGCAATTTGCGTCATAGAATAAATAACCTGTTATAGGACTTTCGAACAGGTTATTTTAGATAATAATTCTTTTGATACTCTTTATTTAGAATAATTATCTAAAATAAAATGCTTTATTGGATGTAAAATCTGCTATTCCTATCTTTGTGAAGAAATAAATCTGAAATGTGATTAATATAAAGATAAATCTTCTATATAGCTGTCTGTTATATGGATTTATCGGAATTAATAAGTAAAAAGGTCAAAAAAGATGGGTATTGCTGAGTTGATAAATAAGGAAAAGAAAACAGCATTTTCTTTCGAGGTTCTTCCACCGTTGAAAGGTACTGGAATTGAAAAACTATATGCTACAATAGATACATTACGGGAGTTTGATCCTCTTTATGTCAATATTACCACTCATCGCAGCGAATATGTGTATCGCGAGTTGGGGGGTGGCTTATATGAACGTAATCGTTATCGGCGGCGTCCGGGTACGGTAGCGGTGGCTGCGGCTATACATAATAAATATGATATTACTGTTGTACCGCATATTTTGTGCAGTGGTTTCTCGCGTGAAGATACGGAATATATATTGCTTGATTTGCAATTCTTAGGTATTACTAATCTGTTGGTACTCCGGGGTGACAAGGCAAAAGATGAATCTTCTTTTGTTCCCGAGAAAGATGGTTATGCCCATGCTTTGGAGTTGGAAGAGCAGATCAATGCTTTTAATGAAGGCAAATTTATTGATGGAACGCCGATTCAGGCTCCTTTAACTCCTTTTCGTTATGGGGTGGCAGGCTATCCGGAGAAGCATGAGGAATCTCCCAACATGGAACAAGATTTATATTGGTTAAAAAAGAAAGTGGAAGCCGGAGCCGATTATGTAGTGACACAAATGTTTTATGATAACCGAAAATACGTTGACTTCGTGGAGCGTGCAAGAAAAGAGGGGATTAATGTTCCTATCGTACCGGGCATCAAACCTTTTTCCAAGCTATCACAACTCAGTGTTATTCCTAAAACATTCAATGTGGATTTACCACAGGAATTGGTTGTGGAAGCAATGAAATGCAAGGATGATAAAGAAGCGCGTGCATTAGGCATAGAGTGGTGTATCAATCAATGCCGGGAGCTGATAGCATATGGGGTTCCGGGGATACATTTTTATACAGTGGGTGCGGTGGATAATGTGAAAGAGGTGGCGACAGCTGTTTATTGATAGTCTTTAATGGAAATGTTTCTGTCAGGTCATTTATTGCTCCGTATCTTAACGGTTTAAGATGCGGAGCAAAATTATTTTGTAAATGGGTTATAAGTCATCTTCCAAAGCTGTGCTTTTGGCATAAGCCGTACTCTTTGCTTCAAAAAAATCAGTCTTTACCATATTGGCATTGGAATATTGAGATACCCAGTGCATGCTTTCCGGCTCTTTATGGTTTTCTTCGTACAGAGGGCCAAAACCTAAACTACTCCAACGGAGATTGCCTAAATATTGAATATAATCTTCTATCATTTTCCGGTTGAGTCCCTGTATATTGTCTCCTATCACATATTGTCCCCATTCTATTTCCTGCTTGACCCCCTCACGCATCATGTATTCATATATTTTTACTTTATCGGGGGTGAATAAATCCGGTTCCTCTTTCTTTAATTCCAGAATAATGTTGCGGAATAACCACAGATGCGTGTTTTCATCTCGATTGATATATCGGATTTCTTGTGCGGAACCTGACATTTTTCCATTACGGCTCAAGTTATAGAAAAACATGAATCCGCTATAGAAATAGATTCCTTCCAATATATAGTTGGCGATAAGGGTTTTCATCAATGTGAATCCATCCTGACTTTCCTGAAATTCGTTATAGCAATTGCCTATAAAGGTATTTCTTTTCAGCAGGTGTCCGTCTGTCTTCCATTGGTAAAGGATCTCGTTACGCTTTTCGGGGCTACAGATAGAATCCAGCATGTAACTGTAGCTTTGGCTGTGTACACATTCCTGAAAGGCTTGGATATGGAGGCATAGATTAACTTCATTGGCTGTGATGTATTCGCTGATGGTGGGCAGATTATTGCTTTGTAAAGAATCAAGGAACACTAAAAAACTCAGGATTTTATCATAGGCGGTGCGCTCTGCCTGGTCCAGGTGAGGATAATCCTTGGTGTCTTGGGTGAGATTGATTTCTTCGGGAATCCAAAAATTATTCATAGCCTGACGATACCAGTCACTAACCCATTTGTAGCGCATATTATTGAAATCATTCAAATTGGTGGTGTTTCCTCCAATCATTCTTCTGTGACGGAGGTCGGTATCTCCCTCAGGATTGAAAAGGGCATTCTTTTTTAATTTTATTGTATTCATGATTTATTGTTGTTTTATATTCTGTCTTCTTGTTTTACTGCTAACTCAAGGCTGTATATTAAAAATAAATTTGTTATTCATTTCTTGTAGGGGCGCAAGCATGGTGCCCCTACAAGAAATGTTTTAGCATGACAATTCAGTACTGGAGTGTTTACGAAAAGATCAGGAAGCACAGCTTTCACATTCTTCTACTTCCAATGATTTGCTGCGGACATAATATACTGTTTTTACGCCACATTCCCATGCCAGCAAATACAGGTTTAATACTTGTCTCAGGGTAAATTCATTGGTAATGTATAGATTCAGACTTTGCGCCTGGTCTATATGTAACTGCCGGATCCCTGCGGCACGGATACTCCATGTCTGATCTGTCAGATAAGCACTTTTATATATCCAATAGGTCTTATCGGACAATGCCGGTGCAACACGTGGCAGCATGGCTCCTTTCTTTTCTTCCAAGAAGAAACGTTTCATTACCGGATCTGTTCCGGCAGTGGTTCCGGCAATGATACTGGTGCTGCTGGTGGGGGCAATGGCAAGAAGATAGGCGTTTCTCATTCCTTGTGTGGAAACCTTTACAGCCAATGCTTTCCATTCTGGCGAATTGTAACCCCGTTTTATAAAATAAGCTCCGGTCTGCCAGTCGCTGCCTTCAAAATAATGATAGGCCCCTTTTTCTTTTGCCAGTTCGCTACTTGCTGCTATGGCAGCATAGTTGATACGTTCGAAAACTTTATCCATAAAACTGAGATGTTCCTCGCTTTCCCAACGAATGCCGCGAACAGCAAGAGCATGATGATAGCCGCTGACTCCCAAGCCGATACTGCGGTAGCGATGATTGGTAATCTGAGCGAAAGGAATCGGATAAAAGTTCAGTTCAATCACATTATCCAATGCCCGTACTACAGTTGCCACCTTTTCTTTCATTTGTTTTTCATCCTCCAAGGGCAAATGTCCTAATGAAAGGCTGGCAAGATTACATACCACAAAGTCTCCGGGCCGGATTGTTTTGACTACCACTGTATCACCATCTTCCGTACATATCTCTGTAGAAACTGTTTCAATGGAGGACATGTTTTGTGCTATTTCCGTGCAAAGATTGGAGCAATAAATGATTCCCCGGTGCGCATTGGGATTGGCACGGTTCACGGTGTCACGATTGAATGTAAAGGGAGTACCTGTTTCTACAGCCGAACGCAGTATCAGTCTGACGATATCTTTGATGCTCATGCTGCGCTTGGAGAGTCGGGAGTCATTTACGCAATCCATGTATCTTTGTTCCCATTCCTCTCCGTAGTAGTCTTCCAGACAGTATCCTTTGACGGTCATTATTTCATTGGGGCAGAATAAATGCCATTGCTGGTTTAAATCCCGTTTCGCCATACGCCAGAATAAGTCCGGATAGCATACGGCGGGGAAGATGTCGTGCGCTTTCATCCGGTCATCTCCATTATTGGTCCGGAGTTGCAGAAACTCAGGCAAGTCTTTGTGCCATACATCCAGATAGACGGCTACGGCTCCCTGACGCATACCTAACTGGTCAACGGCTACAGCAGTGTCATTCACCAGTTTCATCCATCGGATTACACCTCCGGCCACACCTTTGAATCCGCGTATGTTTCCACCTGCGGCACGAACTTTGCCAAAGTACATTCCCATTCCTCCTCCAAATTTGCTTACCATCGCAAAATTGTCTAAGCTGCGGTAAATGCCTTCCAGACTATCGGGCACTGTATCAATGAAGCAACTGGATAACTGGTGATAAGGTTTTCGGGCATTTGCCAGGGTAGGAGTGGCCATTGTGACTTCCAGACGACTTAATATATCATAGAACTTTTTTACCCATTGCAGTCTGTTCTGTTTTTCGGGCATAGCGAGATGAAGGGCAATCCCTAAATACATTTCCTGCACAGACTCTATAGGTTCGTGTGAACGGGTACGGATCAGATAACGTTTGGCAAGCAGATCCAGTCCTGAATAATTGAAAAGCTTGTCACGTTCGGGACACATGAAGCCGGCTGCCGTTTCTATCTCCTGTGGAGTATAGGAGGCCAAGATATAATTACCATACAAGCCCTCGTCGGTGAGGTAGCGTAATTTATCATAAAATGAAAAGATGCCGGCAGCTTCCGCCTGTTCGGTCAGTTTCTTTGTCAATCGGAAATTCAGCAGACGCGCTGCAATGAATTCCCAGTCGGGAGTTTCTTGTGTTGTCAGTTCTACAGCCGCTTTGACAAGTGCCGCCAACCGTTCCCCGGATGTCATATCCGGTTTACAGAAACTTGTGAATTTCTCTGCGAGAAAGGTTAGACTATATTCCTTCCCGGAGAAGTCTTTTTGTATCTCTTTCAGTATATTTGCTATAGTATCATCACCGGTTCCGGTAATGATTTGACTGAGGACTTTTCTTCTTTCTGTGCGCTGCCAACGGTAAAGTATATAGTTTTTGGCTTCTGCGTAAAAGCCATGTTCCATCAAGCTACGTTCCACTTCGTCCTGAATGCGTTCTACACTACGATTTGCTTCGTTTTGATGCAGAAATTGTTCCACTTCATCTACTATGGTGTAGACAGCTTCATCTGTTATTTCTTTTTGGGTACTGATAAAACTTTTCCGTATGGCAACGGCTATTTTTTCCCTGTCGTAGGATTCTGTTGTCCCATTCCTTTTAATTATTTGCATGAGATGCTGTTGGTATGAATTATTGTATATTTTCGTACCGCTTCCCTAACCCCACGAGTAGAAACGGCCTTTGATGAATGGCAGGTCTTCTGACTGGCTCCTCATTTCCGATGCCTTCCCGCGTTCTCGTTATGTGGAGTCAGGCAGTGGCAATAGGTACGTATCGGAAATTTTATCGGAGTTTCACAGCAGCGGGACTGTCCGGGATTTACACCCGATTCCCTTTTAATCCGGATAGAGGACATCTATTCGGAACCGATTCGGGAACAAAGATAATG
>PPYF01545301.1_pt1 | contig 22411 bp, 23 predicted proteins | sample 1559871 | NCBI WGS metagenome assembly PPYF01 (sample SAMN08240021, study PRJNA423297) | Human gut metagenome, whole genome shotgun sequencing project.
CTCGACAAGGCAGGCTTTATTCTCTCCGGCATCGACACCAAAGGACTTCTCCAATCCGTCGACACTGCAGTAGAACTTGTCAAGAACGGCGACTACGGCACCCCGGTTCCTGACTACACGGATGAAAATGTCTCCACCAAGGTGGTGAAAATCATCCAGAGCTACGTTGGCGTAGTGAACAAGATGGTGTGGAGGAAATGACACTGCAAAACACAATCTTACAGATGTCTATAGAGATGAGTACAATATAATCATAGGATATAGGCAAACCTCACAGATTGCTCTCTTGCTACAAGATAGTAGGACTTTATCCATAAACCAAGATCCACAAACAATAATAAAAAATCACAACTATGATCAACGTTGGAATTATCGGATGCGGCTTCGTTGGCGGAGCCCTGAAAGATTGGTTGGAACACAATAATCCTGAATGTAAATTATTCATCAGCGATCCAGCCAAGGGATACCATGATGACATGAAAGACATAGACATTGCGTTTCTGCAGATTCATGTCCGTACTGAGGACGATGGAACACAAGACCTCTCCCTCATGAAAGAACTCATCTCTGCGCTCCCGGACGTACCAGTCTTCGTGCGTACCACTATCCTTCCAGGTAGTAGTGAACTGCTCTCAAAGGAAACAGGTCATCACGTACACTACATGCCAGAGTTCCTTACCGAACGCACTCACATCGAGGACTTCAAAAAACAGACCATGGTCTTCACTGGAGCTTTAGAGCTCTTAACAAAGATTTTCATAGGTAAGAAGTTTACCGTTATGACCCCTCTTGAGGCAGAACTCACGAAATATATGCACAATGTGTTTGGAGCATACAAAGTGACCTACTTTAACGCTTGTCGTGAATACTGTGAGAAAATGGGTGCCGATTGGCGTACAGTTCATACCGGCGTACTCCTTTCTGGGTACATCAACGACACACACACCTATGTTCCCGGTCCTGATGGTAAGTTCGGCTACGGAGGCAAATGTTTCCCTAAAGATGTTAATGCATTCGCAAAGATGACCCAAGAGACCCCTCTCGGTGTTCTTCTTGCACCTCTCCATGAACTCAACGTACACTTCCGAGGTGAAGAGGAAATAATTTAGGCAATATGGCTAAGTGCGTGCACAGGTGGGCGAAAGTCAGAGTTCAATACTCTCACGCACTTCAAAATAAATACAATATGATTAATTAAAAATCTCGCAGAAAATCTTTCAAATTCTTAGGGCTCTTACTTTAACTATCATAGTGTAAATATATTCTTTGTAAGAATAAAAAACACCCAATCAACATTAAACGAATGCCCAATTTAATATATGCAATTAGTATTACTCTCCGGCGGCAGCGGCAAGCGGCTATGGCCTCTTTCAGACAATGTTCGTAGCAAACAATTCTTACCTCTTATTGAGAAGGAGGACGGTACTATGGAATCTATGGTTCAACGAGTAGTGCGACAGGCAAAGGAAATAATGCAAATCAATGCAATCACCATAGCAACAAACGCCAGTCAAATTGATATCATCACCCAGCAATTAGGTGATACAATCTCAATAGTAACCGAACCAGAACGTCGTGACACCTTTCCGGCAGTTGCCCTCGCTACAAGCTACCTCAAATTCTCTAAAGGCTGTAATAACGATGAGGTAATAGTCATCATGCCATGTGATCCTTATACAGATGCAGGTTATTTCCGAGCTATCGCCAAGATGATTGAGTGCGTAGAGCAAAATGTCGCAGATTTGGTATTGATGGGAATAAAGCCTACATACCCAAGCGAAAAATATGGTTATATAATCCCACAAGAGGAAGTTATAGAAGAATCAAAGGAATTTCTAAAGGTATCGAGATTTACAGAGAAACCATCTACCAAAGTTGTCAAGGAACTCCTCAAGCAAAACGCTCTTTGGAATGGTGGAGTTTTCGCCTTCCGCCTTGGCTACATGATGGATATAATTCACAAGCACATTCAAAGTAACTGTTTTGAAGACATAAGAAACCGCTATCAAGAATTTCCCAAAATATCATTTGATTACGAAGTAGCCGAGAAAGCTCAAGACATTGCTGTCGTTCCTTTTTCTGGTCAGTGGAAAGACCTTGGAACATGGAACTCTCTCTCCGAAGAACTCAAACACCACATTATTGGCAATGCCATCATGGGCCCACATTGTGAGAATACACATATCATTAACGAGCTTCAGTGCCCCATCTACGTTGAAGGGATCAAGGATGTTGTTGTTGCAGCAAGCCCCAATGGAATCCTAGTGTGCAGTAAAGAATATTCGGAAGAAATCAAAAAAACGGCAGAAAACCTAACTAGCTACGTATAAAGAACGTCTCTAGAACATCGTGTGCTTGATGACTCTATCTACAAAAATAAGTAGCATCAACTCACCAAGAGTATCGCTCTAAAACCAGGCAAGGCCATTTCTTATCAAATTTACCACCACTACCTTAAGTAACGTCTGGACATTTAGCGAAGTGCAGACTTTTTCGTAATAAACGGTAAAGCACAAAAAAAGCAGGCGACTTGATTGTTATTCCCGCTGAACATTTTCATGCCATAAAGGGTTTTACTCTCACCCTTTTATTGAGGTACAGAATGGCAATCCGCTTATTGGAGAGGAGGATATTGAGCAAATTGATATTAGAACTAGAAAGAATGAGATGAAAAGATTACGTTAAATCATTATACAAAATTAAATGGAAAGAAAAAAAGAAATATTTATAGAAATCCTTAGGTTATTAGCCTGCATCCTTGTTATACTTTATCACTCTCGCTATCAGATTTATGAGTTCATTTCAGGGGGGGGGAAAGTCAGTATTTTGGGCAATTATTGCCTTAATGCTTGTTTCGTCATAGGCCGGTTGGCCGTACCATTGTTTTTTATTATCAGCGGTTATTTTTCTTTTCCCATAAAAGACAACACTTTTACATTCTTCAAAAAACGACTTACAAGAATAATTTACCCATTAATTATCTGGCTTGTGATATACACACTGTGTTTTAGCAGCCCAAAATCAATGATATATGATTTGGCTCATGCAACTCAAGCTCCTCATTTATGGTACTTATATGCACTCATTGGTATTACTTTACTAATTCCAATGGGATCTAGTTTTATAAGTAATGCCACAAAGCAAGAGCTCCAACTATATATACTAATCTGGTCCTTGACTTTAATATTTAATGGAAATTTCTTTGATGAGTTCCTTACATTTAAAACCGACCACAACGGTATGTTGTTTACAAACCCCATTACGGCACTCATAAGTTTTTATGGATATTTCGGATATATATTAGTTGGCGCATATCTTCGCAGGTTTGAAGTAGGTAAGTTATTTCCTATTATTCTGATGTGCTCTGGTTGTATACTCGTATTGATACTTTTAGCTTTTGGCATCTCGATGGATAAGATTATAGCATACTGCTCTATCTCGAATTTGTTCATCAGCGTCTCAATTTTTATTCTAACAAAAAGACTATTTGAGAAACTTACAATAAATGATTCTACATATAAATTCATATGCAGGCTCGGAGGATTAACATTCGGTATATATTTGACGCACTGGCTATTCTTTAAGCTATTATATATCTTTCCCCAAACAGAAACTTGGAATTGTTTAGTCTCTAGTTCTATCGTCTTTATCATATCCGCAATCGCAACGTATTTAATATCAAAGACAACGGTAAAGAAATACATTATAGGATAGTAATATGGAAAAATGGAATGCGTTTTTGAAAGATTATAATTGCTTTTATGCTAATGATCAACAAAATGGGTTACGATCCAAGATTAAGTTATTTCTTCGGATACTCTTTTCACCGAACACTAAATCAGAATGTAACTATTGGCGGGAACGGCGGAAAATCTGGTAAATATATTGATAAATCAGGGAAGATAAAACAACATACATTACCGATAATCGAGGATAATGTCCAGATCTCACCCAATAGTGTTGTGGCTGGACCTGTAACAATAGGCCATGATTCAATTATTGGCGCAAATATCACAGTTACAAGAGACATAAAACCACATTCTATGCTTTATGATCCATTCGCAGTGTCAAAGAGGAAGTGGTTTGTCAAATATGGATATCAAGGTTTTTATTGTGAATAAATGATTTCGTTACTTTCATTACATTCGGCTATTGTACGATATTGGAATCAATACAAGCTAAAAAAACTTAAATTTAGATATTTCGGTACGAATATAAAGATTTGTCCAAATTTCAAACTAGGGCATACTGAGAATCTAATTCTTCATGACAATATTGTACTTGGAGAGAATATCTTCATTAATGCTCAGGGTGGAGTGGAAATCGGTTCTGGAACTATAACTGGACCAGATGTAATGATATTTTCGGTAAATCATATCTATGACTCGGAAATTCTCCCATTTGCTGAAGAACTATCGTTGAAGCCTGTTGTTATCGGAGAAAATTGTTGGATAGGAGCTCGAGTTTTTATTTGTCCAGGAGTATCAATTGGAGAGGGGAGCGTCGTAGCCGCAAACTCCGTAGTTACTAAGAATTTTCCTCCGTGTTCTGTAATAGGCGGGAATCCTGCAAAATTGATAAAAACTAAGAACAAAGAGATGTATTCTAAGGCAAAAGAGAAATCTATTTACAATACATTTATAAAAGCAGATTAAGATGCCAATATTTCAAAAAATCAAGAACTTATACGGCAAGTTATCAAATATTGATAATAAAATATACAATGGAGTAGTACGTCAAAATTATCATAATCTGTACTTAACCTCCCAAGAAATAGGCACTACAGATGAATCATATCCTGAAGGCCAACTAATAATTTCTTTGACATCATACGGAAATAAACTTCAATTATTATATCTGACAATTGAAAGTTTGCTTCATCAAACAATAAAACCTAATAAGATTATATTATGGCTTGATCAGACTGCGTACAATACATATGAGAGTATCCCTATTGCACTCCATAGGCAAGAGGCAAGAGGTCTTGAGATTAGATTGTGTGAAGATATAAAATCATACACAAAGCTCGTTCCTGCTCTTATCAATTTTCCAAATGCTGTAATCATCTCTGTCGATGACGATATCATATATCCAATTGATTTCGTTGAGCGTTTATATCGTGCTTACAAAAAAGACTCTAGCAAGATTTATTTTTATAGAGGTCATTATATCTTGTTCAACGAAGACGGCTCACCAAGACCTTATCTTGAGTGGGTAGTTAGAGGTGCAAAAGGTTGTGATATATACAATTTCCCAACGGGAGTATCTGGTATTATCTATCCTCCTCATTGCTATCATGAGGATATGACAAATAAAAACTTATTCTTAAAATTATGCCCTCATGCAGATGATGTATGGTTCAAAGTAATGACCATGCTCAAAGGTACGCTGTGTGAGCATATTCCAACACCTCACTTCGATAGTTTATTTATACCGTTAGATATAGATGAGACATCCTCATTGCAAAATATCAATGTCATAAATGGAGGAAATGACAGACAGATAAAAGCGGTTTTTGACTATTACCATATCAAAAAATGAACTTTAAGCAGTCAACTATTTTTAGCATAGCTGCATCTTTGGGCCTTATTATATTCAATATGTTAATAAACGTTATTGAATCTCGAGTATTAGGCCCTTCTGAAATCGGACGATACCAGATATTCATTACAACACAAAATCTATTTGCAACATTTTGCGCATTAGGACTTGGTCAGTCTTGTATTTATTTTATAAATGCATTGAAAGTTGACGAACGAAAGGTATTATCTACAACCATAAATGCAACGATCCCAATTGCATCTTTTGCAAGTTTAGTATTATTTGCAATAATAATGCTCAAGCCAGACTACTTTGGGAAGGAAAATGTTTGGTGTATTACTCTATTTTGTTTGGGAACAAATGCTTTGCTTTTGAACAATATCTTTACACCTGTCCTTTTGGCAAAAATGGATGTTGTAAAAAACCAAGTAGTAAAATATTCAACAAAAGTATTTACCTTTATTATTCTATTAGTTGCATTATTTATCTGGAATAAGTTGAATGTAGGGTTCCTTCTCGCCTTGTCTGGCATTGGAAGCATCTTGTCCTTGTCAATTCTTTACCATTATTTTCATAGACGTTTTTCTTTTCAAGATGGAATAGATAAAAAATTGTTTTATAACATAGTAAAATGGGGCGTCAAACTAGCAGGCAATAATATAGCATCACTTATTCTAACGAGTATCCCTGTATATTTCTTAACATGGTTCTCCATATCGGAAGGCTTCCTAAATGTTGGTTATTATAGTCGAGCAAATTCTTTATTGATTATAGGCACTGTAATAGCCTCTTCGGTCGGGCCTCTCCTTTATTCAAAATGGAGTCTGGTAAAGGGGAAAGAACTTAAATTACAGGTCAGAAGAGTCTCCCTCCTATTAGCCTTTGTAAATACGTTATTGGCAATAGGCCTAATCATTTTCGCCCCTATTTTTATCCGAATATTATATGGTACAGAATACCAAACAGCCGCCCCTGTTCTCCGATTATTGGCACTTACAATGATTGCGAACGGGGCAAAAGAAGTTAGCTACGGAATCTTATCATCACAAGGCTCGCCATTAAGCATCATGAAGAATCTTGTTATAGGTATAATTCTAAGCGCTATTTTAAACTATTTTATCATACCTCAGTTTGGCGTTATCGGATGTTCTGTTGTTACTGTATTAGTAACCTTTACAACGGCCTTCCTATTACAGATAAACATTACAAGAATTACAGAATTATCTATGAAAGACTTCTATACTCTTCCTTCAAGAGAAGATGTTATGTCAATCTTTTTATTCAAGAAAAAATAAAGTACGCATGAAATTCTTAGTATATGCATTATCTGTCGGAGCTTTAATTGGCAGTTATTATAGTATTGCTGCAGGTATTACATACGCCGATATAGCATGTGCACTTTTATTAATAATATCGTCATATAAGTTTATAACTCATCAATGGTTAACAGATCGTTTTTTTACATTAACCGCAATATATGTCCCATTTATGATTGCCGCAGCACTTATAAATGGGGATTTAACAAATACAATATTTATCAACTATTTTAGAAATTACTTATGGGGGGTCGTCATATATTTTTCATTATCCAATAATATTAAATCCATACAAGATATAAAGAAACTTATTGTAATAGGTTCAGCTTTCCTTGTTGTATTCCTGCTCAATTATCGGACAATGATGCAGGAAACATACTCTGAGAATCTTGCGACTCTAGACTTCGGATATGGACGTAATAATGTTGCATTCACAGCTTTATTATTTTCAATCTTATTTGAGTTTCTATATTATACAAAGTTATTGAAATCATACGTACTGCTTGGTATTATAATTATGGCTGTCATTATTGTATTTTGTTCAAGTAGATATGCTATGATGATGCTCGTAATTAGCTTTTTATTATTCAGATTCTTATCACACCAGAAAGTATATGGATCCGAGATATTTGCAATTTCATTATTAATTATCATAGGTCCCATACTTTATAAGTATATTTTAACTTTTGTAGATTCTTCATTTTATGAATACAGTCAAAGTTACTTAAGCGAGAAGATAAATGGCGCTGGTAATGACTTTTGGGACTCTCGAATTATGAGCATTAACGTAAAACCAATACAGCATATGCTCGAGTTTGAAGGATCTACATTTCTGTTCATCGGAAAGCCATCAGCTATTCAGCATAGTTTCCTCTCTCATTCTCTGATTACAACTGGCATTGCAGGCTGCTTATGTTATCTCATTACTAACATTAAATTACTCAACTGGGCTTTCCAATTTAAAGGAAAATATCTCTTCTTATTTATTGTTACAATGGCAATGTTTGCTAATGATTTTATTACCAATGCAAGATTTATTATTGGAATAAACTCTATTTTCTACTGTATCTTATGTGCAATCATGTATAGATATATCATTATAAATGAAAACATTAATATTTCCAAGCGAGTTCATTGACAATAGAGGAGGAGTTCCTCAAAGTACGATATCAATTGTCAAGGGCCTAAGTCATTTTTCTGAGTTTAAAATAATAGTTGTATGCCCCAATGGTAGCGAAATGTCAACAACAGACTTTCCCTTGAATGTTATTGTAAAGACAACTAAGAAATCCGTATGGACAATGTCCAAAAATAAGGTTTGTGAGACTCTCTATACTATTCTAGATTTATATAGAACTATAAGGCCCTTCTTAGACAGAGACACCTGGGTTATTACAAATCAGCCTGTTACATCTGCTCTATTGTCGTTAATACCATCAAAACATATAAATGAGATTTACATTAACAGAGGTGGTAATTTTCAAGATAAAGGTATTGCAAGTAAAATTATTATCCAGAAATTAAAACACCATTGTATTGATTTTGCTGTAGGTATTTCAAAGAAGCAAACAGACTTATTAATCCAATGCGGTATGCCAGAAAATAGAGTAACTCTCATTCATAATGGATTACCAATGCCTGCATTTGACTACCCTCATAAAGATCTCTCAAAGGATTATCTGAGAATCAGCACAATGGGATTTATATCCGATTTAAAAAATCAGATTGAGGGCATTAGATTGATAAAACTTTTGCGAGATCACGGCATTAATGCCATTTTAAATTTGTATGGAGATCCTGATGGTGATAACGAATATCAGACAAAGATTGCGCATGAGATAAAGATTCTCGGAATAAAACCATATATAAATTTTTGCGGTTTTGTATCAGGGGAAAATCTCTTTGCAGAAACTGATATCCTGATATCATTCTCACGTACAGAAGGTTTTGGCCGTAGTTTGGTTGAGGGCATGTTAAGAAGGAAACCTATCATTGCCTGGAGAGGAGCAGGTGGTCCTATAGATATAACAGACAACGGGAAATATGGCCATTTAGTTGAAAGTAACAATGCCGATGCTTACTTCAAGGTGGTCTGCAGTTTATTGGATAATCCATCTTTTAACAAAAACAATGTCGAGGCGGCCTATAACTTTGCTTATACTCATTTTACAACCGAATGTATGGTTAAGAATTATGCTAAATTGATAAAATCCGCTTGTAATATATGATAATAGCATATTTCTCCAATTTTCTCAATCACCATCAGAAACTTGTTGCAGACGAACTGGCTTCAACGGAAGGCATTGATTACATCTTCGTTGAGACTGTTCCGATGTACGACTGGCTAAAGAAAGGAGGTTATACCGACTACTCGCAGGTGTCATATGTATTGAGGGCCTGGGAAAATGAAGAAAATCGGCAAAAGGCGATAGAGTTAGCAAAGACTGCAGATGTAGCTCTTTTTGGTGGTCCGGAGGTGCTGTACCTTGAAGTAATTCGCGCCAAAAACACAGACAAGATTTCTTTTGAAGTATCTGAGCGTTGGTTGAAACGAGGTTGGCTTAACCTACTTTCTCCAAGACTCATCAAATCATTATGCTACTATCGTATTCTGTTCTGGAGAAAGCCATTTTACAAGTTATGCGCAAGCGCTTTCGGGGCAAGTGATCAATATAAATTGCATACTTACAAGAATCGTTGTTACAAGTGGGGGTATTTCACCACAGTGGATAAAAATTTTGACGTTAAAGCGTCACAAAATGTTCGTTCATCAGAAACTACATCACTTATGTGGTGCAGTAGATTTCTGAAATGGAAACATCCGGAACTACCTATCTTAATGGCAAAACGACTCAAGGAAAAAGGCTATCGCTTCTCTCTCGACATGTTCGGCTCCGGTGAGAAACTTAAAGAAGCCAAGAGACTCGCATCAGACTTAGGGGTCACAGACATGATAACATTCAAGGGAAACATGCCGAATGCAAAAATACTTCAAGAAATGCGCAAGCATGAGATATTCTTATTTACATCCGATAGAAATGAAGGCTGGGGTGCAGTTTCCAATGAATCTATGAGCAACGGATGTATACTTGTGGGCTCCGATGGTATTGGATCTATTCCGTTCCTTGTTGAAGATGGAGTTTCTGGCATAACATTCAAGAGTGCAAATACGGATTCAGGTTTTATAGGGGAAAAACTCCAAATAGATGAAAAGGCGCTGTCTTCACTTACTGAAAAGGTAGAATTGTTACTAAATCATCCAATAGAAAGAAAGCAAATCGCAATTCAGGGCTATGAGAATATGCGAGATGTTTGGTCTCCAGCCAATGCAGCCAAAAACCTTCTCTTATTAATCGATGACCTCCAGAAAGGACGGGATTGTTCAATATCGCATGGTCCTTGTTCTAAAGCAATATAAATAATATGCCAACACTCTTACAGATTAACGTAACAGCTAACTGGGGTTCAACGGGAAAGATAGCAGAAGCTATCGGACAGTCGGCGATGAAACGTGGATGGAATTCGTACATAGCATATGGACGAAAGATGACCACTTCCAAGAGCAATCTTGTAAAAGTAGGCTCAAAGATGGATAACTACATCCACTTTGCCTACAACTATCTACTGGATATGGAAGGGCGTAGTTCCGATAGAGCCACAAAGGCTCTTGTTCGTCGGATAACCGAAATAAAGCCAGATGTAGTGCAATTACATAACATCCACGACCATTTTCTAAATTATGCTATCCTATTTGAATACCTCAACCAGACTGAGATACAGGTGGTATGGACATTCCACGATTGCTGGGCATTTACCGGTCATTGCTATCACTTCGTCCAGCAGAACTGCATGAAGTGGCAAACGGAATGTGGCAAATGCGTACAGAGGAATAGATTTGTTGATCGCTCTCGTGAGAACTTTTTGCTAAAAAAAAGCCTCTTTAGCAAATGCAAGAACCTAACTATCGTGCCATGCTCAGATTGGATGAGCAGTCTCGTGAAAAAATCATTCCTTAAGGATAAACGCATTGAGGTAATAAAGAATGGTGTGGATTTGTCTGTCTTCAAGCAGACAACATCCAACACTCAATCATCACCCCTCAACCGTCCTTTTCGCATTATTGCCGTTTCGAATGTATGGATGGCATATAAAGGAGAATTAGACATTTACAAACTTCGAGAGATGTTACCAAAGGAGGAGTATAAGATTACGATGGTAGGTCTCTCTACTGATCAAGTAAAGAATCTTCCAGCAGGCATTCATGGCATCCTGCGGACACAGACCGCGCAAGAATTGGCACAACTCTACTCTGAATCAGATGTTCTCATCAACCCTACATATGCCGATACCTTCCCAACAGTCAATCTTGAAGCTTTAGCATGTGGTATTCCTATAATAACCTATCGTACGGGTGGTGCATCAGAGGCTGTAGATGAGAAGACGGGGGTTGTAATTGAGCAAGGGAATGTGGCAGCTTTGGCAAAAGCTATTATAAATCTGAAAGAGCAGCCTCTTTCTTCGACAGCCTGCCGTAAACGGGCAGAAGAACATTTCGATAAGAACAAGTGCTTCGATAAATATATTGACCTATACGAATGTTTACTTAACAAGTAAATAAACACATAGAAATCAATAGATTTGCTTCTTGTAAACAGGGTATTCCTCCGATTTCTTCTATTCAGAGACACATTGTTTACGGTAATATTTCGCATCACAGAAAAGCAAAAAACAGCAGAGAAAGTTTAGAGAACACAAAATCAGAGGCCTTGGCTATTGATAGACTTCCTATAATAAAAACTCGTGTTTTGACTGTTTATCATTGGCGTTGGGAGGAAGTTACCACAATGAAAATAAAACATAAAAATATATGAATGTATTGTTCTTGACAATGTCAAACCAGATGCTGAAAATTTCGGCAAATGGCATATATACAGATCTGGCACGTAGGTTCTATGATGAAGGACACGAGGTATATGTAATGATGCCTTTTGAACGAAGGTCTGGTAGAAAGACTGTTCTCTTTAAAGAGGCTGGTATACATATCTTAGGCGTACAAACTCTTAACGTCGAGAAAACTAATATTATTGAGAAAGGTCTTGGGCAGGTTATGTTGGAAGCACAGTTTAAAGCGGCCTTAAAGAAGTATCTTGGCCATGTGAGATTCGACCTCATCTTGTACTCTACCCCACCCATCACGTTTGCTAAAGTGATAGAATACGCAAAGAGACAAAACCCGCAGGCTGTATCGTACTTAATGCTGAAGGACATCTTTCCTCAAAATGCTGTAGATCTGGGGCTACTTAAAAAGAATGGGCTGAAGGGTATGTTGTACCGTTCATTCCGCAAAAAAGAGAAAAAACTCTATGCCATTTCGGATGTGATTGGCTGCATGAGTCCGGCCAATGTAAAGTTTATATTGGCTCATAATCCCGAAATCAAACCTGAAAAAGTGGAGATTTGTCCGAACAGTTGCAATCTTGTTGCATCGATTTCACTCTCCGAAGAACAACGAGTCGAGATTCGCAAGAAGTACAACCTACCTATCGATTGTCCAATCTTCATCTATGGTGGGAACCTTGGAAAACCTCAAGGCATTCCGTTTCTAATTGAATGCCTTCGAGCCAACAAAGACCGAACCGATTGTCATTTTCTTGTGGTAGGTAATGGTACTGAATACAACAAATTGGAGAAATTTGTGAATGAAGAGAAGCCACAGAGCGTATCTCTTTTTAGGCGGCTACCCAAAGAGGACTACTATTATTTGACTGAAGCATGTGACGTAGGATTGATCTTTCTGGATTATCGGTTTACAATTCCTAATTATCCAAGTCGTCTATTATCTTATTTAATGAGCCGTAAGCCTATCCTTGCATGCACAGATCCAAACTGCGATACAGGTAGCATTGCCGAAAAGAATGGCTATGGTATTTGGGCTCCAAGTAACGATGTGAATACTTTTACCGAGAAACTCAACAAAATGATAAACTCAGACATCAAGCAAATGGGAGAAAACGGCTACCAATTCTATTTAAATAACTATACCGTACAACATACATACAATATCATAATGAAATACTGCATATAAGCAACTAAAATGTTATACAAATTAGCACATATAATAAAAGACAAATTCAGTTTCTTGTGGGAGGCAATAGAATGGGGAAACGCGTCTCTATTCTATATGTTACACAAGAAACAATTAGCCAAAGTTAATAAGATATTGGAAGGTATAAGCCCAAAGTATATCATCCGCTTGGCAACGAACAATGATGTAGATATTTTAGTGCATTTCTTTAGAGAGCAACCCGAAGGAGCTTTTAAATTCTTTCGACCTCATGAATTTGATGAGAAAGCGGTCAGGAAGGTGGTGAATAATAAGGCATTCTTGACATTTTTGGTTTTATCCGACAACGAGCTCGTAGGCTATTTCTTCCTGCGAGCATTTGTGAATGGGAAATGCTTTCGAGGAAAGATGGTACACAAAGATTTGCAAGGCCGTGGCATTGCAAAATTAATGGGAGTTGCAATGACAAAGGTATCTCAACATTTAGATTTGCGCATGTTCGGATCCATCTCATCTGAAAACTATGCCTCTATGGCTTCGGCCAAAGCTTCAAATGAGATAAAAATACATAAAACCTTAGAAAATGGTTATTACTATATCGAGTTTTTACCAAAAATAAAGATAGAAAAATAAGAGCATATTATACAACTATTATGACACTATGCGCAAAAGTATTCTGGTTAAAAGACAAATTCCTTGGGGGGGGGAAATTAAAAAAGCTTATGACCAAGTAAGCAACGGATTTAAAACTGGAGAGGAGAACATCTACCAGCGTGAGGCCCTTGTGAGATGGGCAACACAAGAGGTCCCTTACTATAAGCAATACATTAATTACAAGTTTGAAGAACTGCCAATTGTAAATAAAAGCATTATTAAAGCCGGAGGAAATAACTTCATAGCGCAAAGTTGGTTAGGAAAACCTTTACATCGTGAGACAACATCCGGTTCAACCGGCACTCCATTTGCAGTGTTGCAAGACCCGGGAAAACGCTTGCAGGCGCAAGCTGACTTACTAGTCTGTTCAGATCTTGCAGGCTTTCATCTTGGCACAAGACTCTATTACATAAGAGTCTGGAATCATCTTAACAGGAAAAGCAAACTAAAGACTCTTCTAACAAATATGGTGATGCAGTCAAGTGATAACTTATCAGACGAGAGCCTTGAAGATTTCTTGAAAAACTAGAAAATGATTATCAGGAAAAAAGTATCTTGGCTTATGCCTCATCAATAACAGCTTTGTACCAATGGATGAAACGCACAGGACGTAAAACAAAGGCAAGGGTGGCATGTTTCATCACTATGTCTGAATCATTTCCTGATGATGCACGCCAAGGTATTAAAGACTTATTCGGTTGTCCGGTGATATCGCGCTATTCTAACCAGGAGTGTGGACTTATCTCTCAACAATGTAAATTAGGAACGGAATATCACATCAATACAGCTAGCTTCTATGTTGAGATTTTAGACTTGGAAAAGGATATTTCCGTAGAAGATGGAAAGCTTGGACGTATCGTGGTAACAGATCTTTATAACAAGGCCATGCCTATGATAAGATATGATACAGGAGACCTTGGTGTAATGTCTCACGAGTGTGAATGCGGAATCCACGGTAAAGTATTGAAGAGGGTTGAAGACAGACGAGTGGATTTTATTACAGCAACCAACGGGGATCTGCTTTCTCCTATAACAATAATAAATGCGATGTGGGAATACTCCGATTTGCTACAATGGCAGTTCATCCAGCATGCACCACAAGAATTCGAAATGAAAATTAATTGTACAAGCGACACTTATCATCGCGAAAAAGAGATGCTCAAAGTACTGAAAAGTTATGTAGGAAAAGATGCCGAAATAAAGGTGACATATGTGAATGAGACCCCCTTGCTAGCATCAGGGAAGAGAAAGAGTGTGCTAAATTCGATGTTATCCCTTTGACCTATTGGACAAAGAATGGTCATCTAAATGCATTGAGCAGAATTAGTTCTAATGGGATATATCTAATTGTTTCAAAGCATATTAATTACATAAACAAAGTATCTGGCCAAATTGAAGAAGGACAGAAATAGCAATTGTAATGAAAGTCTTTGAAGAAAAGACGGATGATATTCTTTCAAAAAGTAAATTTGGACTAAATAATAAACGATAAAAGCCTACACAGTTTTTTAGCCTAGCAAAAACGAAATCTTGAAAACTGATAATATGGTACTGAAATGGATTTTTGATAGGGCCGTAGCATTTCTCGGTCTTCTTTTTTTATGGCCCATACTACTCATCGTAGCCATCATGGTAAAAATTAAAATGCCTGGAGGCCCTGCATTCTTCGTCCAAAAGCGTGTCGGTAAAAACGGGAAACTATTCAATTGCCATAAGTTCCGTACTATGACTGTCAATCACAACGGTTCAACTGTATCCGTTGCGGGCGACTCTCGAATCACGCCTTTCGGAGCAACGCTGCGCCACTATAAATTGGACGAGCTACCGGGATTGTGGGATGTACTGATTGGAAATATGTCCTTTGTTGGCCCTCGCCCGGATGTCCCCGGATATGCAGACAAACTCGAAGGTGCCGACCGTGATGTACTCAAGCTCCGTCCCGGAATAACAGGTCCTGCAACGTTGAAATACCGTCTGGAAGATGAAATGATATCCGAATATGTAAAGAAAAAACAGGCTGAAGGAGACTCTCGCCCAATGCAGGTAATTGCTACAGAGTATAATGACAACGTAATTTATCCGGATAAGGTTCGACTGAACTGTTACTACTATAGACATTATTCTTTCCTCAAGGACATTGAAATAATCTTAGCAACCGTACTTCATTTCAAGGTTAAGTTTGCAGGAGAGGAAGTATAGCGAACAATACAACGCTGTATATATCTGATAACTATGAACTAATACGCCAAACATAAAATCAAAATTATGTCAGAAGAAAGAAAAACGATTTATCTCTGTCTGGCTCACATGTCAGAAGAGGGATGGGAACAGAAATATGTCAAAGAGGCCTTTGACACAAACTGGGTGGTTCCCATGGGACCGAACGTGAATGCCTTCGAAAAGGATCTGGAAGCATTTGCCAATAGCAAGAGCGATGGCAGTCAGCCGCTTGACAGGAAGGTAGTCTGCCTTTCTGCCGGGACAGCAGCTGTACATCTGGCTCTTATCGGGTGTGGCGTAAAGGCCGGAGATGAGGTATTGGTACAGAGCTATACATTCTGTGCTTCATCTCATCCGATTACCTACCTCGGAGCCAAACCGATTTTCATAGGATCAGAGGGCGAGACATGGAATATGGACCCTCAATTGCTGGAGAAAGCCATAATTGACCGTAAAGAGAAGACCGGCAAATATCCTAAAGCCATCATTCCGGTTGCTCTTTATGGTATGCCATACCATATCGATAAAATTATGGCGATTGCTGACAAATATAGTATCCCGGTGGTTGAGGATGCTGCCGATGGCATGGGATCTCGCTTTGATGGACAAGTCCTCGGCACTTTCGGCCGCTACGGAGTACTCTCTTTCAACGGGAACAAAATGATTACAACCTCAGGTGGAGGTGCACTTATCTGTCGGAATCCAGAAGAGGCAAATGAAATCATGTGGTATGCTACTCAGGCCCGTGATGCATATCCCTATTATCAGCATACTGCTACCGGATACAATTACCGTATGTCGAATGTATGTGCCGGTATTGGTCGCGGTCAGATGACCGTACTTAACTCGCATATCGCTCACCACAAGCATGTACAGAAATTATACGAGGAGTTGTTGGCTGATATACCCGGTATCCACATCCACAAGCAGCCGGAAGATCCTCGTTTCGATGGAAACTTCTGGCTCTGTGCAGCGACACTCGACCCGTCGGTTCATATCCAGGGACAGGAGAATGCATATAAGGAGGTAATTAAAACAGCAGTCGGAGGTGCTGCCGGAGTAATTCATGCTGTTGAAAGCGCAACAACAGATTGCCAGCCGAACGATAATGTCGAGGCTCTTCGCGTTTTCATGCATGGCAAGAAGACCGAGACTCGCCCGACATGGAAACCCATGCACAAGCAGCCTGTATATGCCAATGCTCCGGTTTACACCAATGGTATTGAGGAAGATCTGTTCAAGGTTGGCTTCTGTCTCCCTGCCGGCCCATATGTATCAGATGACGACGTCCATTACATAGTTGATTGCATTAAAGAAGCGATTGTTAAATAGCAGATTGGGATCCGAACAATCTCTAACATATGCGACTTGACAGCAACCTATTGACAGCATCCAGAAACAGGCAGAAGCCCCCCGCCGTAGGATGAATTATGATCTGAAGATTGCATCCGAAGATTCCTCTCAAAAGATGTTCAATGTCTTGATGTGTGACACAGAGATTCCTATCCATCGGCATACGGACACTTCCGAGACAGTGGTCATCTGCCGTAGCACTATCAAAAAGGAATTATATGATGCCCAAAGGCATAAGACGGCTGAATTTATTCTTCGTGCCGGCGGAGACTGTCCTGCGATCCAGGTGCCTAAAGGGTAGATAACCAGCCGAAAATCTTTCTACAGATGCTTGATCTTATTCATCGTGTAGAGTATCAATTGAATCCGGACCCCATGTTTAAATAGGAGAAGTGGACCTTGTAAGCTGGATGCTTACCCCATTTTCGAAAGCAACGGTAATCCGTCTTTTCTTCTCGCAACATTATCTACGCTGATCCGGGGAATCTCATGCACTAGTCAAAATCTCGAAGCAACTCCCCTGCAGGCGCATCCCCAGCGGAATCCGCTTCACCCGGCGCGTCTACTGCAAAATCGACGACAAAATTTTGTCTCTGCGGCCGGCTTGCACTTTTTTTCTAGAAAAAATCCGAAAGCCATGAAAAGACGCGTATTCGTTACGGACGGTGCCCACGGAATCGGAAAAGGAATCGTTGAAGTCTTTGCCTGACAAGGCGATCAAGTAGTCTTCTGCGACCTTGATCCCGTCCTCGGGGCCCAAACCGCAGCAGAGGCCGGTGCCCGTTTCTATCTGTTGGATGTTACCAATGCCGTCAGCCTCAAAAGATGTATGCAGGAGATCTTCGAGACATTGGGCAACATCGACATCCTGGTGAACAACGTCGGAATCAGCCACTTCAAGCCCCTCACCGAACTTTCGATCAAGGAGTTCGACCGGCTGATGGCCACCAACCTACGCCCGGTCTTCATCACCTCCCGCCAACTGGCTCTCCACCGCCAGCAGAACGGCAATCAGCAATGCGACTGCATCATCAACCTCTGCTCGACCCGCTACCTGCATAGCGAAGCCGGAACCGAGGCCTATTCCGCTTCGAAAGGCGAGACGTCAATCATTCATGATGGATTGACCGCAGAGGACCTCCGTTTTATACCTGTTTTGTTCCCGAAGTCGGCTTTGGGAACAGTTAGTTCGCCTCTTTGTGCTGGCCGGCGAACAAGCGGCAACGGGGCGTGCTATTCGACCCGTTTTTGAGCCTCTGAGACATTGCATGTTCGGGACTTGCGTGCAAGCTGTGTTTTGAGTTACGCGAAATATTTTCGGTAAACGCTGTTGCTGCCGAAAAAGTAGACAAGAGAAGGTAGAAAAAGATTGAAGTTCCTCGTTGTGCATTTAAGCGATTATCCTGGTTCTGAATTCGTTGAATTATTTGGCATAGTTTCGTTGGATCATAAACGGGTCACAAAGTTGCGAGAAAAGCGTTTCGATTCTTTTTCGACAGCGTCGGAATAGAGGATGTTGCAGCTTGTAATCGTTCTGATTTCGTCGTATGGGCACTTCCAACACAATTCGTTGACTCTCGAACAGATCCAACCGGTAGTCGGTGCTCAGATAGCCTCTGTCGTCCAACAGGACGCAGTCCCGATAAAGTTCCTTGACATTTTTCAGATAATAAATATCATGTACCGAAGCTTTCGAGAGGTCGAAACTGCGGATCACTCCCTCCAACGAGCAGACGACATGCAGCTTATAGCCATAATAGCAAGTCTGTTGCGAAGCACAGAATCCCTTGTCGGGAGCAGAATAATATTCCTGTTTGCAGACCGTTGAGCGTAAACTACGACTGATCCTGCATACTTCCAGCGGCATACTGTCTACAATCAGATAGTCTGGAGCCGAGGAGATGTTTTAGCCCATACGTTTGCGAAGAGCGGACAAATGGGGGGGGGTAAGGCTCTGTGACAGCGGTTGTAGACGCTACGCTCAATTCGGGGTCGCAAATAATCGGGAAGCATACGAAACAATCGGGATATATAAATGTACGGATTTTATCTAACATGAACATCTTTTTTATACATTTATACTAAATGCACAACGGGTTAAGTTGTATCTTTGGTGTTTATTGAAAGTCTCCTCTGTAGTGAGGGGCTATGTCCCTCACTACAGAGGAGACTTCTGACGGACAAAAGGCAGCCCTCAATTTCATCCACCGGTAAGGAGAAATTTTTATGGCACATCTGAATCCTCTTGAAAAAGAGTTTCTGATTCGCCAGTTCAAGTTGAACGGTCGACTTAAATAGAGTGATTTCTGTACGCTTCACTACGTGTCTGATGCCGCTTTTCGCAAATGGTTAAAGCAGGATGAACAAGGCGGTCTGGAGGGGCTGATCCGTGCTGATGCTGAGTTTAAGGAGGTGCTTCCTGAAGGCAAGACCGTACGGAAGAAGCCTACAAAGGGGAGATATTGCGGCTTCGTATAGAGAAAACGGCCAAAAAATTATGCCGTTCAGATGAACGAAGCTGGGGTACAGGAGTATGTCCGTTTAAAGGAGAAGAGTTTGAAATAGTTGGATTATCGTCTCGTGATGATGCTATCAAAGATATATGCAATATGATGGGAGTAAGTGCTGTTTTTTGCGTATATTTGCCGCGGCTACACTTCACACAAGACGATTTTGAAATGAAAAAGCTCCTTCTGCCGCTGCTGCTTGCGGCATTCGCTGTCGGCGTTTCTTCCTGCTCCGACGACAAGATTCCCGGCGATCCCGAAGGGACCGTCACCCTCAATATGATGGATGAAAGCAACGGCAAAACCATGCTGGACGATTCGGGCATCTATATCGACAAGGCGCAGAATTTCGTGAGCGGAGACAATTGCGTTCTTTTTGCGCTCGGCAAGGTCGGCGGTCTGGGGGCCGTTGCGCCCAAGTCGCTGGTGACGGGAGCGTCGGCAGCTGCCGTGCAGGCCGGTCATGGTTACGTGGCCGTGCGTCCAGGGGTGTTGATGTCGTTTCCCTCCGGAAAGCATGCCATGCCCATCGGGGGTCAGAAGATGAATTACCTGAAGATCTACGTGGTGTCGCCGCTTACGGAGGAGTCCAGGACCGTCGGCGCAGCGATCCGGTACGTTACCGACCTGCCCAAGCCCTATAAACTGCCCGAATACGGGAGTACGGTGTTGCGGATCGACCGTTCCAACTACGACCATCTCGAACAGGAGGTGTCGCTGTCGCTGCCGGCCGGCGATGTCGAACACGTTTTCGACGACGACGGCTATGCTATCGAATGCGAGCGGCGCGGCGGGAAGCTGGTATTCCGGCTCGGCGACTGGTTCAGCAATCGCTTCGAACTCTTTCTGCGTATCAATGAGAGCTATACGCGGGTATATGTCGAAGCGGACGTTCCGTTGTGACGCACTCGGCAGTGGCGTTATCGAAAAAGCCGGAGCAGCATGCTGCTCCGGCTTTTCATTTTTTCTGCAACTCCTCGCGGAGCTTCAGAAACAGAGAAACCTTTCCGGCGAGCCATTCGTAGCCCGTTTGCGCTGCATGGGCCACCTCGTAAACCGTTTCGGCCTGCCTGCGGATCTGTTCCACGGCGTCGCGGATCGCGAACAGGTAGACGAGGAGTGCGAGGACGGCGAAAAAGCCGCCTGCGATCAGCGCCGAGGCGATGAACGAACCCGTAACGGACGAAAGCCAGATAACCAGCGCCGTGAGCAGCAGCAGGATGGCAATGCCCGCAGTCGTTGCGAAAAACAGCAGCGCGGCTATGAAACGGCCGCCGGAAGGTTTATTTTCCATTGTTGCGTCGTGCCGGGAGGGTCATTTTTCGTCACATTTGCAGCGGGCTTCCTCGATCTCCCTCTCGACTTTGCCGAGTTTGTCTTTCACCTTGTCGATCTCGTCGTCGATCGAATCCTTGATTTTCTGGCGCAGTTCCGGACCGGACTGGGGCGTGAAGAGCATTGTGAGGGCCGAACCGATGATCATGCCGCCCACGAGCGATACGATGGCAATTCCTGTGTTTTTCATAGTTGCTGAAAGTTTTAATTCAGCAATGGGGCTTGCAAAGTCCGGGCCAAAGCCTTACCTTTGGACGCATGATCGCCGATCGCCGCACATCCGTCGCCTTTACCGGTCACCGCACCTATCGCGGCGCGGCTGCGGACGCCCTGCGCCGGACGGTGGGGGAGTTGTACGCGCGGGGTTTCCGGACCTTTTTGAGCGGCATGGCCGTGGGTTTCGATTTGGCCGCCGCCGAGGCGGTGCTGGAACTCCGGGAGCGTGTGCCCGGCGTGCGGCTCGTCGCTGCGGTTCCGTTCCGGGGGCAGGAGATGCGCTTCTCCCCGGCCGACCGCGAACGCTTCCGGCGCGTGCTGGCCGAGGCCGATTCCGTCGAAGTGCTTGCGCCGGCCTACCACCGGGGCTGCTATGCCGTGCGCAACGATTTTCTGGTGGACAACGCCCGCGTCCTGGTGGCGTGGTACGACGGTTCGCCCGGCGGCACCCGCTACACCGTCCGCCGCGCCCTCGGCCGGGGACTGGAGGTCGTCAACCTCTGTCCGGCGGCTCCCGTGCCGCCCGCCCCCGAACCGACGCTCTTCGGATAAAAAAGCGGCCCGGAGGCCTCGCGTGGTCGGCAGATTGTGACAAGCTGTTACATTGAGTTTTACTCTTGAATAATCGCTCTGTTTTTCAACCCGAAGCCAGCGGAGTGGCAAAACATGTATGTTGCAGCCCTCCGCAGCCGGGGGCTTGCCTTCGGCTTCCTCCTTGCACCTCGGTAAAATCAGCGAGCTGTTTTACCCTCTGTCGCTGCGTCGGTTCGGGCTGCCGGACTTGCATTGCAAGAAAAAATAACAACCCCTCTGTCGGATTATTCTGAATATCTGTTGATTGCGATCTTTTGACCACTCATGGCCCGGAGGCTGCCCTTCTCTGTCGTGCGAATCATTTTTATTCTGCCGTTCCTGCCGTCTCCTCCGGCTGCGTCAGCTCAATGCCTCGGAGCAGTTCTTCGACGCGTCGGAGGGTCCTCGTCTTGCCGTATTCCTTCGAGGGGTAGCTGATGCCGACGGTGATGAGCGACTGCCCCTGTTTGAGGTCGTAGGCCGTGAATACGAATCCCGGATATTCGGTCCGGCGGCCTTCGCTGTACAGCATGTCGGTGCCGTTCGATACGAGGGGGCGCGAGGCCTTGATGATCCCGCCGTCGTAGTAGGCCGAATCGCGGCTCGCGCAGTAGTCCGAGAGGTCGGCGATG